>Ga0213866_10000143_pt1 | contig 59168 bp, 54 predicted proteins | sample PICome_11_FD_160079 | JGI IMG/M metagenome (GOLD analysis project Ga0213866, IMG submission 160079) | Coastal seawater microbial communities near Pivers Island, North Carolina, United States - PICO284 | ecosystem: Environmental > Aquatic > Marine > Coastal | place: USA: North Carolina...
TTCAGCTGGGAACCGTCAGTGCCGGGATCAAAACGCCCGGGCGCAAAGACCTGGTGCTGATGGAGATTCCGTCGGGTAGTTCAGTGGCTGGTGTTTTTACCCAAAATCGCTTCTGCGCTGCGCCGGTCCAGATTGCCAAGCGTCACTTGCAGACCCAGACGCCACGCTATCTGTTGATCAACACCGGTAATGCCAACGCCGGAACCGGATCTCAGGGTGAGGCCGATGCGCTGGACTGCTGTCAGGCGGTGGCCACTGCCACAGGCGTAGAGTGCCAACAGGTACTGCCCTTTTCCACCGGAGTGATTGGCGAGCCGCTACCTGTGGACAGACTGCTGCCAGCTATCCCCAGTGCCGTCAGTCAGCTCTCTGAACAGGGCTGGGCCGCAGCTGCAGAGGGAATTTTGACCACTGATACTAGGCCCAAGGGCGCCAGTCGCCGATGTGCAATAGGTGACGGCGAGATAGTGATCAGCGGAATTGCCAAGGGATCCGGTATGATCAAGCCCAATATGGCCACTATGCTGGGATTTGTTGCAACCGATGCCGCGGTGGACGAAGAGCTTTTGCACCGCGCACTCAGGTTGGCCAACCAAAAATCTTTCAATCGCATCACTGTGGATGGCGATACCTCCACCAATGATGCGGTAATGTTAATTGCCACGGGCACCAGCGGTGTAGAGATCGACGAACTCACCTTTGAACCGTTTGTTGACGAGCTGACAGAGCTGTTTATCCAATTGGCTCAAGGTATTATCCGTGACGGTGAAGGGGCCAAGAAATTTGTCGAAGTGTTGGTAGAGGGTGCCAGGGATACAGAAGAGGCGCTCAAAGTTGCCTATACCATCGCCGAATCACCTCTGGTTAAAACGGCGCTGACCGCCTCAGATCCCAACTGGGGTAGAATTCTCGCTGCCCTGGGTCGCGCCGGTGTTGAAGATCTCGAAATTGATCGCGTTCTAATCAGCCTCAACGCAGTATTAATTGTCGAGGCTGGGGGTCGCGCCGCCAGTTACACGGAACAGCAGGGTCAACAGGCGATGCAACCGGAAGATATTCAGATCAGGGTGCAGCTCAACCGCGGAGCGGTGAGTGACAAGATCTGGACCACTGACCTCAGCTACGACTATGTACGGATCAACGCCGAGTACAGAACCTAGCGGTGGCGGACGCAATACCCAACCACAACAGCCCCATACCCGTGGTGGCCGCGATTATTTACAGTGTCCACAGGCCCGGACAGATTCTGATCTCCAAGCGCTCAGCCCACCGGCATCAGGGGGGATTATGGGAATTTCCCGGTGGCAAAATTGAGGCCGGTGAAACCCCCCATCAGGCTCTGGTTAGGGAACTTGGAGAGGAACTGGGTATCGACGTCACCGCAGCCCAGCCCTTTATGCAGCTCAGCCACAGCTACAGCGATCGGCAGGTTCAGCTAGATATCTGGAGCGTTACCGCCTTTCGCGGACAGCCCACGGGCAGAGAGGGACAGGAGTGCCGCTGGGTTGCAGAAGCAGAGTTGTTATCGGTGTCGAGCAGCTATCGCTTTCCCGAAGCCAATCTGCCTATTCTCGACAAGTTAAGAAATTTATAGATATCGGCGCCACAGCCTAGTTTTACGATTTCTCTGCAATATCTTCAGGCGCAGCCGGATCACCGACAATGCTAAAGCGCTCAGTGGCCCAGTCGCCAAAGTCTATCTGTTTGCAGCGCGCGGAGCAGAAAGGTCGATGGGGAAAGTCATCGCTCCAGACAATCGCCTGCTGACAAGTTGGGCAGTTGAAAGAGGATGGTTTGCTCACATTAACCCTCACTTGGTGTCGATTGTTCGATTCTATTCAGAAATACCTGATGCAATTCCTGCACTCTCGGGGCCAGGGTTGCCGCATCTTCAGTATTATCAATAATCCAATCAGCGCGCTCCCGGCGCTGTTCGCGGCTCATCTGGGTATTGATAATTGCCTGAATCTGCTCCGTAGTGGTGCCATCTCTGTGGCTGGCTCGCTGCAATTGTAGCTCAGGGGGAATATCGACCAGCAACACGCCGTCCACCAGATGCTGTTGATCTGTCTCCAACAACAGTGGCGACTCCAGAATAACATAGGGGCTGGAACCGGCACTGTGTAATTCACTAATAATCCATTTTTCTATCAATGGATGGAGTAACTGTTCCAGCCAGTGTTTTTCATCGGCATCGGCAAAAATTATCTCGCGCAGAGCGGGTCTATTGAGCTCGCCGCTGGGCAATATCACAGAGCGGTCCGGGTATCGCTGGGCAAAGTGATTATCTATTGCCTGTAGTGCGCTAGATCCCGGCTCTACCACCGCCCGCGAGGCTTGATCTGCATCGACAACCTTTATCCCGAGATCGCGAAAGGTCGCGGCCACAGTGCTTTTGCCACTGCCTATACCGCCGGTTAATCCTATGGCCAGTTGCTGTGAAGTCAATTGAATCTCTCTTTGTACGGTATTGATAATTAGAACAGGTAGAGGGAGATGCTATCACCCCACAGCAAGGCAATCCAGCCGGCGATGCACAGATAGGGTCCAAAGGCCAGCGGGGCGTTTCTATCCCTGCCGGCAAAAAAAATCCCATAGCAGCCCGCCACAATTCCCAGCAGGGAGGCCAGTAAAATCACCACGGGCACCATCTGCCAGCCGAGCCAAGCACCCAGAGCCGCATTGAGCTTAAAGTCACCGTAGCCCATACCCTCTCTGCCGGTAATCAGCTTAAATAACCAGTATACCGACCACAGGCAGAGATAGCCCAGTGCCGCACCGATAATCCCGTCCTCTGGGGTGGTAAACAGGCCGCTCAGACTAACTAACAAACCCAGCCACAACAGCGGCAGGGTAATCTGATCGGGCAGAAGCTGTTCGCGGTAATCTATCAGAGTCAAAACAATCAATGCATATGTGAATAAAGCGCTAGCTAATGCCGTGGTACTGATACCAAATTGCATTACATAGTAAGCGGTCACTACGGCAGTTAGCATTTCAACAATTGGATACTGCGGTGATATGGATGCACCGCAATGATGGCAGCGACCCCTCAGAAACAGAAAACTGAGAATGGGAATATTGTGAGCTGGCTTTATTGGATTCTGGCAATGGGGGCAGTGAGAACCTGGTTTAGACAGGTTAAGAGTGGGTTGGTCCACAGGGTTCAGATTTAAAAATTCCCTACTATCCCTTGTCCACTGGGCCTCCATTATCCGTGGTAGACGGATAACCACCACATTGAGGAAGCTGCCGATAATAGCGCCCACTAACAGGCCGATCAGAGCTAGTGGGATGGGTGAAAAACCTAAGTCGATTATCATTTCGTGTCGCTTGTATCCGCTTGTTGATATCCAGATGCCACAGACTCAATATACCAAGTTCTGGAGCAAGTGCAATTTGATGCTGTCAAAGCTGCTTAGATGATCGCAAATCCGCTTTTTCCTTAGTCTCATCAGTGGGCTGTTAAAGAATCGAGCCCAACTCAAAAACTGGCATATACATAGCCAGCAATAAAGTGCCGACCAACAGGCCCAACACTAGCATTACCAGGGGCTCGGTTAGCTGCACCAGGGTATCCACTGAGAGTTGCATATCCTGCTCGTAGAGTCGCCCAGCTCTGTCCAGAATCTGCCCTAGGGTCCCCGACTCCTCGCCGACAATAATCATCTGTTGCAGCGCTAGGGGAAAAATTGATTGTCGATGTACCGCACGCTGCAGTGAGACTCCCTGAATTAAATCTTGTCGCAGGGTCAGTATGCCCTTTGTATAGAGTGCATTGCCTGCCGTACTTGCGGCCGATTGCAGGGCATCTAAGATCGGCACCCCAGCGTTGAAGGTGGTGGCCAGTGTGCGTGAAAATCTGGCTAAAATCGCCAGTCTGATGAGTTTGCCAATACCGGGCAATTGCAATAAAAGCCTATCTACAATGTAAGAAAACCCTATTGAATGCCTGATTGCCACCGTAAAAACGCCGCAAAGGATACCGGCACCCAGTACCGTGGAGAGCCACAGTTGCTGAACCTGGTGGGATAGATTCAACACGAATAGTGTTATGACTGGCAGTTCAGCGCCCAGCTCGGAAAATGTCTGGGCAAATTCTGGAATCACTTTAACCAACATCACTGCGGTCACCAACAGGGCCACAACTGTGACAATACAGGGGTAGGTCAGGGCCTTTTTAATAGTTTTGCGCAGCTTTTCCGACTGCTCTTGATAACTGGCAAGGCGCTCTAAGACAGTGGGCAATCTGCCGGATAACTCACCGGACTCCACCATATTGCAGTACAGCGTATCAAACTGCTGCGGATGTTTGCGCAGTGCCCTGGCAAAACTCTCCCCTGTCCCTATATCCTCTTTTAACTCGGCAATTAGCATTTTCATCACAGCCTTTTGCGTGCTGGCAGATAAGATATCAAAGCTCCTGCTAAGCGGTATTCCAACCTTTACTAGGGTGCTCAACTGTCGGGTAAACAAGACAATATCCGAGGGCGAAAAACTACGCCCAGCTGTGAATGCATACTTTCTCGATCGCTTTATCGATTTGACCCTGATGCCCTGTCTGCGCAGTTTGTGCCTGGCCCAATCAATATTTTGCGCTCGCAACTGACCCCTGACCCTATGGCCTTGACTGTTATTGCCCGAGTAAATAAATAGCTGTCGTCTAGTGGAGGACATGGCCGGAGGACTACCAATGGTGGATATAGTAACAACTATAGCAATTGGCAAATATATTGTGACCCGCGTCACAAAACAGCAGATTGATAATCCCCCGAAGTTCAAATTAGTCTAAGTTGTTAAAGGGGTTGATGTAATGCAAGAAAAATGGCCTCAACCTCTGAGGAGGCAATGGTAATAACAGCTACTCTGCTATGTTTGGGGCTAGGGCTGTTTAATGACTGGAAATTTAACGTGGGTTACAAAATGGTAGAAAAAAATCACCAGGGGTTTTCCCTGATAGAGCTGATGACAGTGATTGTTATCATCAGCGTTCTCGCCTTGGTGGCAGTTCCCGGCTATCGCAACTTTATTGACAAGGCCGAGTTTGTCGAGACTAAAATGGCGGTGGGGCCAATCAAAGTCAGTATCGATCTCTGTGTGCAGACCATGGGCTTGGCCAACGCCAATGCCTGCGAAAGCGACACCAATGGTATTCCTGAGGATGTGACGGCAGCAACAGATATAGTGGGGTTGGCACTGACTGGAACGGCGCCCGGGAAGGAAGAAGATCCTGCCGCGGGGGATACTTTTATTATCACCGCCACCGCGCCGACCAATTCGCAGAATGACGGTGCTAACTATACCCTGACGGGCACTTTGGACGCCAATGGTCGCATTCAATGGAATGACGGCGAGTGCTCTCGCGGCGAGCTGTGCTAACTGGGGCTAGTCCGCCAGGCGCATCGATAGATCAATAGCGCGAATATGCTTAGTCAGACTGCCGGTGGAAATATAGTCTATTGGCAAGTCCCGATACGCTGGTATTGACTGCTGGGTAATATTTCCCGAGACCTCGATTTTAGTAGTGCCCAAGTCGAAGGTTTTTAACGCCGACAACTGATCGGTAGAGAAGTTATCTAGCATGGCTACATCGGCGCCGGCATCCACCGCCTGCTGTAGTTCTGACAGCGATTCCACTTCCACCTCGACAGTCTTTGCGGGAGCGATCTGGCGTGCCTTGGCCACTGCTTGGGGAATGCCGCCACAGGCGATAATATGATTTTCCTTGATTAAAAACGCATCGTACAGGCCGATACGGTGGTTGTGACAGCCGCCTACCAACACCGCATATTTCTGCGCTAGGCGCAGTCCGGGGATGGTCTTTCTGGTATCTAAAATCCTGATATCGGAATCTGCGGCCAAGTTGGCATATTCACGGGCAGTGGTTGCAGTGGCCGACAGGGTTTGTAGAAAGTTAAGGGCACAGCGCTCGCCGGTGAGAATTGCCCGCCCATTACCACTGATTGTAAACAGCGATTGATCGGCCTCGACCTCAGCACCCTCCAGGATATGCCACTCAATTCCAAGGCTGGAATCTAATTGCCTAAACACCTCATCCACCCAGGGGCGACCGCAGATAATTGCCGCCTCTCGCGATATCACACTGGCGGTGACCTGTTTGGTTGCAGGGATCAATTCGGCAGTGATATCACCAGGCCCTCTATCCTCCTCAATGGCGCGGGCCACAACTTCAGGGATGTCGTCTAAAAGTGCCTGGGGTATATCGATTGCCGTCATTGCGGTTTAACCAAGTGTTATCAGTAGAGGGCGGCGATTATAGAGCAGAAGCACTATAAAATGACACAATCAAAGCGGTTATTTTCGCGCTTCACTTCGTTGCTCATTTTGCCCATAGCCACCACTATGCGCTGCAATGAGCGCCTTGTGAATCACAAAAATCCCTGCCCTTTCTTTATGCCATTTTATAGTGCTTCTGCTCTAGCAGTTTCCCCTGTTTTATCCCTATCCATTTATCTGAGATAATACAGTTGCAGCATTGCCGCTAACGGGTTGTGGTATGCTCCAAGTAGGGTAGAGAATCCACGATGAAAATAGTGCAAGGTTGGCTCGAAAACTGCCATTACAACAGGGTTGAATCCCCCAATGCAGACAGCCGTCCATCGCCCATAGATATCAGCTTGCTGGTTATTCACAATATCAGCTTGCCCCCAGAGCAATTTGGCGGGCCCCACATAAGCCAATTATTCTGTAACTGTCTGGACCCTGCAGAGCACCCCTATTTTCAACAGATCCACCAATTAAAAGTCTCATCTCATCTGTTGATCGATCGCGATGGCCAACTGACCCAGTTTGTATCTTTCGATCGGCGCGCCTGGCATGCCGGGGTCTCGCAGTTTGCCGATCGTACCCAGTGCAATGATTTTTCCATTGGTATCGAGCTCGAGGGTGCCGACCATATTGACTACACAGAGCAACAGTATCAAAGTCTTAGCGCAATCAGCCGTCTATTGATGGTCCAATACCCACAGATAACAGGAGAGCGTATTGTCGGTCATAGTGATATAGCCCCAGGTCGCAAAACTGATCCGGGCCCCGCCTTTGATTGGCAGCGCTATCGCCAGGATTTGACTGAGTTGCTTGGCGATTAGTCTTTGGCGATTAGTCTATTGACCGCAAATATCAGTGCTATAACCGGTAGCCCGATCAGCGCGCTGAAGGTGAAGAATGTCTCATAACCCACCGCGTCCACAATAGATCCGGAGTAGCCGCCCAGTGCCTTGGGCATCAAGGTCATCAGCGAGCTAAAAATAGCGTACTGGGTGGCAGTAAATGAGACATTGGTCAGGCTAGAAAGAAAGGCAATAAAAGCGGCGGAGGCCAGGCCGGCGGATAAGTTATCAGCGGCGATTACCAGATATAACAGGTTCAAGTCATGATCGGCCTGAGCTAGCACTACAAACAGCAGATTGGTCAGCGATGACAGCACCGCGCCCAACAGTAGCATCCTGATCACCCCAAAGCGCAACGCCAGAATGCCGCCTAGCAACCCTCCGACGATAGTCATCAACAGTCCAAATAGTTTTACTGCTTGGGCAATGGTGGTTTTGCTGTAACCCAGATCCTGATAGAACACATTGGAGATCACGCCTAATACTATATCGGAGACGCGATAGAAGCCGATTAGAACTAACAGCGTCCAGGCCAGTCGCAGACCATAGCGCTGGAAGAAATCTCGCACTGGATCTAAATAAGCTGTCTGCACATGCTGAAGCTCTACCACACCAATTCTGACAACTAGTCTGGCAATTCCAGTGGCCACCAGCAGGGCCGCTGTGAGGCGAAACAGTTCGATGATCACCGCGCTCAAGTAACTGTTGAGCAGCACATTCCCCAGTTGTTGCTTGAGCGTAATTGCCAGATTAGCGCTGAATAGGTAACAGCCAATAAATCCTGTAATAGCCATGATAAACAGCAGCAAGAAACCTATTTCGCTGCGCGGGGTCAGGGCTTTGTTATCACCACTTGATAGCTTCGGTTCGCTGATTAACAACGTGGTAACTAGGCCAATTGCCATCACACTGGCCATAGTGAAGTAAGTAGTTCGCCAGGCACCGTAGTCATAGTGCTCCGAGGTAGATCCCAGATGAGCGGCCAGAAACAGCGCACCAGCACCGGCCATCAGCATGCCGACCCTATAGCCGGCCACATAGGTTGAGGACATCAGTGCCTGAAGATTATCAGGGGCGGATTCTATTCGATAGGCATCAATCACAATATCCTGAGTAGCTGATGAAAAGCCCAGCAACACTGCCGCTATCGCCATCGCTGTCAATGTCTGGCTGGCGGGATCAATGGCTGCCATAGCGCCGATCGACAGCATAATCATCAGTTGTGACAAGAGTAACCAGCCGCGGCGGCGGCCCAAATAATCGGTCAGCCAGGGCAGCGATAGGCGATCTACCAGCGGTGCCCAGACAAATTTAAACGAATACCCCAGTGCCGCCCAACTAAAGTAAGTCACTGCAGAGCGATCTACACCGGCCTCGCGCAGCCATAGGCTCAGTGAAGAGAAGATCAGTAACAGGGGAATCCCCGCTGAAATTCCCAGAAAGAACATGCTGATAACCGGAGGTTGCCCCAGGGAGATAAGGCTCTGCCGCCAGCCCACGGCTATCTCGGATATATTGGGCTGCGACTTTGATTGACTATTATCTATCATCGACTGGCTTGTTAAATTACCCTTATAGTATATTTATCTTTGCAAATCTATTCTGTTTGCACTTGGGGTCTGCACTGCCTGGCTGTATCTGCATAGAAAATCCATTTATCCTTCCCCTGCTGGGGCTTTGGTGCGCAGTGTCGACCGAGTTGAATCTGAGATACATCCTATTGAAAATGCTAATATCATCCCAATACTAACGCTATTGACGCCAGTAACCAACCAGTAACCAAGTTGAGGCAAGTGAAATGCGCCTGTTGTTAACAATATTTATTGTAATGCCAATCCTCGAGATGTGGATACTGATCAGTGTAGGTGGCCATATAGGTGCTATCAACACTATTTTCTTGGTGCTACTGACCGCAGTAGTGGGAATTGCCCTATTGAGAGCGCAGGGTTTTGAAACTCTGTGGCGGGGTCGAGAGAAACTGCAGAAGGGCCAGGTTCCGGCACAGGAGATGGCAGAGGGAATCGTTCTGGCGGTATCTGGAGCGCTGTTGTTAACCCCTGGGTTTGTCACCGATGTTGTGGGTTTTATTGGGTTGGTGCCAGTTTCTCGAAAAGTGTTGATCCGCGCCCTGTTGCACAGGTTAAAAATTACTTCTATCAGCGCCGCGGGCCGAACTGACTTTTTCAGTCAGTCGAATTCAACGGATGGCGGTGAGACAATTAATGGGGAATCCTGGGATGTTGCCAGTGAGTCTAAGCAGTTAGATGATAAATAAAATTAGTCGGTAAATTAATTTATTTTTTTGCCCTTGAAAAAACACACCCTGACACCATATATGACTGCAGTTGCAGAGACCTAGGTCCTGCAGGTGATGTTGAATTTTGCACAGTGATAATTTGGAGATAAAAAGTATGAAAATTCGCCCATTACATGATCGAGTGATTGTGCGTCGTGAGGAAGAAGAACAGAAAACTGCCGGCGGTATTTTGCTGCCAGGTTCCGCCCAGGAAAAACCCAATCGTGGAGAAGTTGTCGCTGTGGGTAGCGGCCGTATCCTCGACAGTGGTGAAGTTCGTGCGGTAGATGTCAAAGTTGGTGATGTTGTAGTGTTTGGCCAGTACGCCGGCAACGACAAAATCGACGTCGATGGTGAGGAGTTGATAATTCTCAGCGAGAGCGATATCAAGGCGGTAGTCGAAGGCTAATCAACAGGTATTTTTGTAACTGAATTTTAGAAAGGAAAAAAATCATGGCAGCTAAAGAAGTAAAATTTGGCGACAGTGCTCGCCAGGGCATGCTAGAAGGTGTAAACACTCTGGCCAACGCCGTAAAGGTAACTCTGGGGCCCAAGGGTCGCAATGTGGTTTTGGACAAGTCATTTGGTGCGCCCACAGTCACCAAAGATGGTGTCTCTGTAGCTAAAGAAATTGAACTGCAGGACAAGTTTGAAAATATGGGTGCGCAAATGGTCAAAGAAGTTGCGTCCAAAGCCTCCGATGACGCAGGTGATGGCACCACTACCGCCACCGTGCTGGCTCAAACTATTGTCAATGAGGGTTTAAAGTCGGTTGCCGCTGGCATGAACCCCATGGATCTCAAGCGCGGTATCGACAAAGCGGTCAGTGCAGCAGTTGAAGAGATTGCCGCCATTGCCAAGCCCTGTTCCGATAACAAAGAGATCGCTCAGGTGGGTACTATTTCCGCCAACAGTGATGAGAGCATTGGCGCTATTATTGCCGAGGCTATGGACAAGGTGGGCAAAGAGGGCGTTATCACCGTGGAAGAGGGCTCCGGTCTGGAAAACGAACTGGATATCGTTGAGGGTATGCAGTTTGACCGCGGTTATCTGTCCCCCTACTTTATCAACAATCAGGACAGTATGAGTGTTGAGCAGGAGAGCCCACTGATATTGTTAGCTGACAAAAAGATCTCCAATATTCGCGAGTTGCTGCCACTGTTAGAAGAAGTGGCCAAAGCTGGCAAGCCACTGCTGATTATTGCCGAAGATGTTGAGGGTGAAGCCCTGGCCACTCTAGTGGTTAACAACTTGCGTGGCATTGTCAAAGTATCCGCCTGTAAAGCACCGGGCTTTGGTGATCGACGCAAGGCGATGCTAGAAGATATCGCCATTCTCACTGGCGGTACTGTGATTTCTGAAGAAGTCGGTCTGGATCTGGAAGGTGCTACACTTGAGCACTTGGGAACCGCCAAGCGAGTGACCATGACCAAAGAGGCTACCACTATCGTGGACGGTGCCGGTGAGGGTGCAAATATCGAATCTCGGGTCAATCAGATCCGCGCCCAGATCGAAGAGACCAGTTCAGATTACGACCGCGAGAAGCTCCAGGAGCGCGTGGCTAAACTGGCCGGCGGTGTGGCGGTTATCAAAGTGGGTGCCACTACCGAAATCGAAATGAAAGAGAAAAAGGCACGGGTTGAAGATGCCCTGCATGCAACCCGCGCCGCCGTCGAAGAGGGTGTTGTCCCCGGTGGTGGTGTTGCCCTGGTTCGCGCCTGTCAAAAGATCGAAGATCTCAAAGGTGCCAATGAGGACCAGACTGTAGGTATTGCCATCGCACGTCGCGCTATGGAAGCTCCACTGCGTCAGATCGTCGAAAATGCTGGTGAAGAGGGCTCTGTGGTTGTTGATAAAGTCAAGAATGGCGAGGGCAACTTCGGTTACAACGCTGGCCTGGGTGACTATGGCGATATGATCGAATTAGGTATTCTCGATCCGGCCAAAGTAACTCGCACAGCGCTTCAGGCCGCGGCTTCTATCGCCGGTCTGATGATCACCACTGAAGCCATGGTCTCCGAGATCCCAGCTGATAGTGCTGCACCAGCGGCACCAGATATGGGTGGCATGGGCGGTATGGGTGGCATGGGCGGCATGATGTAATTATCGCCCACCCGGCTATAGAAAAACCCCGTATCTGTGGATGCGGGGTTTTTTTGTGGAATTTGCTGTGGGGATCGTTAAAAAGTCTTGTTCTAAGGCGCTCAACTATTGCTATTTGTAGGCGTTTGCAGAACAATTGCCAAGTCAAAAATTACCGCCCTCAAGGGGGCACGATTAAGAGGACCTGTTATGACTGCTGAATTTATTAATTTTCTCGCCCGCTGGGGACATGGACTGTTCGGTATCACTTGGATTGGGATGCTCTACTACTTTAACTTTGTTCAAGGTAGCTACTTCAAAGAGGCCTCGCCGGAAGGATTGGCCGACGCCAAGGCCAAGCTGGCACCCAGAGCTCTGTGGTGGTTCCGCTGGGGTGCCATGTTCACCTTCCTCACTGGTCTGATCCTATTGGGCGGTGTCTATCACAATATGCAAATGAATAACTATATTATTATAGGTTCGGCAATGGGCATACTTATGGCAGCCAATGTGTGGATGGTCATCTGGCCGGCGCAGCGAATTGCCCTAGGCATTGAAGAGGGTGGCGATAAACCCGCCGCGGCTGCCAAAGCGCTACTAGCCTCTCGTACCAACACCCTGTTCTCAGCGCCGATGCTGTTTGGCATGTTTGCCGGTCCTCACTATGTGGGCCATGGCTACGGTACTGCAGTGGGTGGCACCGGACTGACAGTTGCGTTGGTGATTATCGCGGCTATAGAGCTGAATGGCCTCAAGGGCAAGCAGGGTCCAATTACTACGATTCAGGGTGTGATTGTGTCCAGCTTGGTGCTGACTGCGGTATTGGCTGTAGTGTTAAATACACTCTGATCCAAAACTGCCATTAAGCACAGAATTAAAGGACCGGTGCTGAGTTACTCAGCGCCGGTTTTTTTATAGTACATAAATGAGCGGTCAATCCTTTTCCTCGTCAGTGAGGAGAGTATAATCCCGTACATAAAATCAAAGGGTTCAGGTGAATAGTTATCCATGGATAAAGAGCGTATAGATCCTATTATTGCTCAGCGAGATGATCTGATCAGTCCCACGCCAGTGGATTCCAGTGGCGAGAGTCCTACTGTTACGATTTCCAACAACAGTTCCACCCACTCCAGTAAAGGCTCGGAGCTATGGAAAACGCTTGCACTGGCAGCTTTCTTTGCCTCAATCGCTATAGCTTTATTTGGTTGGCAGCAATATCAAAATTTTATCGATCTGCAACAGAGATTTGAGACATTAAACTCGCGCCTCAACAACACTGACCAATCTGTTACTCAATCTGGTGCTGCTATGCAGGTAAGTATTAGCAAGCAGGGGGATGAGCTTAAAAAGCACTGGAGCGAAATAAAAAAGCTCTGGGGCGTCGCCAATGACACCAACAAGGGCAAGATTGCTGAAAACAGCAAGGATATTGCATTTCTTGCCAGTAAACGCGTTGCGCTGGAAGCATCAATCACTGGGTTGCAGACCGAACTCAAAAAGGGCGAGGGCGCTCTGGCGGATGTCTCTGGAAATTATCTGGAATTATCCGCGGAGATAGACACCCTCAGGCAGTCGATAGGCAACTATGCATCCGCGCTAGAGAAGGTTAAGGCCTCTCAGGCGCGATTGCAGCGACAGGTGAATAGCAACGCCGAGGCAATTAAATCCATCGATGGATTTCGTCGACAGATCAATCAGAAAATTTTAAAACTCGAGCAGGGCGGAGCGCAACAATCGCCATCTCAGCCCGAGCCCCAGACATTAGTAGAATAAGTCAATCTATTCAAAGAGAGCACTATGACCGTTATTCGTCAGCAAGATGTTATTCAAAGTGTTGCAGATGCGCTGCAATATATCTCCTACTACCATCCAGTCGATTTTATCAAAGCGCTAGGAGAGGCCTACGACCGCGAGGAGTCTAAGTCCGCCAAAGATGCAATGGCACAGATTCTGATTAACTCGCGACTCTGTGCTACCGGTAAGCGCCCCATCTGTCAGGATACAGGTATTGTCACGGTATTTGTCAAAGTGGGTATGGCGGTGCAGTGGGATGCCGATCTGAGTCTCACAGATATGATCAATCAGGGTGTTAGACAGGCCTATACCCATCCGGATAATGTACTGCGAGCCTCCATATTGGCCGACCCGGACGGCGAGCGAAAGAATACCGGTGACAACACGCCGGCAGTTATCCATTATGAAATAGTGCCCGGCGATAAGCTGGAAATTGATGTGGCGGCCAAAGGCGGCGGCTCCGAGGCCAAATCCAAATTTGCCATGCTCAATCCCTCGGACTCGGTAGTGGATTGGGTTTTAAATATGGTGCCCACTATGGGTGCCGGCTGGTGTCCTCCGGGCATGCTCGGTATAGGTCTGGGCGGTACGGCTGAAAAGGCCATGTTGATGGCCAAAGAAGCGCTACTCGACCCCATTGATATCCACGAGTTGCAGGCCAGAGGGGCGGCCAATCGCAATGAACAACTGCGGTTGGAACTGTTTGATAAAGTCAATGCCCTGGGCATTGGCGCTCAGGGTCTGGGCGGATTGACCACAGTGTTAGATATCAAAGTTAAAGACTACCCCTCCCACGCTGCCAATAAGGCAGTGGCAATTATTCCCAACTGCGCCGCCACTCGGCATCTGCACTTTGTGCTCGATGGCTCGGGTGCTGCCCAGTTTGAGGCGCCCTCGCTGGATGACTGGCCGGATATTGCCTGGGAGCCCGATCAATCGATTCGACGGGTCAATCTCAATCAAGTTACTCAACAAGAGATTGAGCAGTGGGAACCTGGAGACACACTGCTGCTATCGGGCAAAATGCTCACCGGCCGCGATGCCGCGCATAAAAAGATGACCGATATGCTGGCCCGCGGGGAGCAGCTGCCAGTCGATCTCAGTGGTCGATTTATCTACTATGTGGGACCTGTGGATCCTGTCAGGGAGGAAGCTGTGGGTCCGGCGGGGCCGACCACAGCCACCAGAATGGACAAGTTTACCCGAACCCTGCTGGAGCAGACCGGCCTGATGGGTATGATCGGCAAGGCCGAGCGCGGTCAGCAGGCGATTGAAGCTATCAGAGACAACCAGGCGGTCTATCTAATCGCCGTGGGGGGTGCGGCCTATTTGGTCTCTCAAGCCATCAAAAATGCCGAGGTAATCGCCTTTCCCGAGTTGGGTATGGAAGCGATCTATGAGTTCGATGTTGAGGATATGCCGGTCACCGTGGCGGTAGATACTCAGGGCGAGTCTGTGCATCGCTCGGGGCCAGAAATCTGGAAAGTGAAAATTCAGGAGCAGAGCTGAATAAAATCAGCAATGGCTTTGGCGGTAAGTTTTCGCGCCTGCCAAAGTGGACTTGAATTTGTGGTCGAGCCGACCAATACTTAGTGGGCTGACTGTATTTGAAGGGAGTCCACAGATGGTCAAAAATACCAAGCAAACATCATCGGAAATCGCCACACTAGCCGCGAAAGTGGTAAAAGACAAGCGTTCATCGCAGATTAAAAAACGTTTAGCGGCATCCGCATTGGCGCAGTCGAATAATGAAAAGCAGACTGGGGACGAACTGGAGGATTTAGCATCTGCAGTTTTGCGCAGTAATAGGTACTCTGCCGAGACGAAGAAGTTGGCCGGTTCTGTGCTATCCCAATCCAACAGAGGACGATAGCAATTTACTTGCCCGGGTAGTGAATCAAAAAAGCACCCAGACAGACTGGAGTTGAAGAGATGGTGGATAGCTTCTATTGGCACGACTACGAGACCACTGGCGCCAATCCAGCCTTGGATAGACCCTCTCAGTTTGCCGGTTTGCGCACTGATTTCGAATTAAATGTGATCGGTGAGCCGCTAGTGCTCTACTGTCAGCCCCAGCGGGATATTCTGCCCGCGCCTGAAGCCTGCCTGATCACCGGTATTACTCCCCAGCAGGCCCAACAACAGGGTATAGCTGAACCTCAGTTTATGGCGCAGATCCACAGCCAGCTGGCGGCCGCCGGAACCTGTGGTGTGGGCTACAACAGTATTCGCTTCGACGATGAAGTGACTCGCTATGGGCTGTATAGAAATTTCTATGATCCCTATGCCCGAGAGTGGCAAAACGGTAACTCGCGCTGGGATATTATCGATCTGTTGCGGGTTGCAAGGGCTTTGCGTCCCGAGGGTATTGAATGGCCCGATCACCAGCCCGGCAGTCCCAGTTTTAAGCTAGAACACCTGACTCAAGCAAATAATATTGAGCACGGCGCCGCCCATGATGCGCTGTCTGATGTGACTGCCACCATTGCTATGGCGAAATTGGTAAAACAGGCCCAGCCCAGATTGTTCGACTACGTATTAAAGCATCGCAGCAAAGCAGCTGTTGCCCAGCTGGTCAATCTGCGTCAACCCGAGCCTTTCTTTCACTGTTCCGGAATGCTCTCCAAGGCGCATTTATACGGTGCCATTATGTTGCCAGTGGCGCCCCATCCCACCAATAGCAATGGGATTATCTGCTATGACCTGTCAGTAGATCCCGATCCCCTGATTACATTGGATGCAGACCAGATCAGGGAGCGGGTATTTAGTGCCAGTGAACAGCTGCCAGACAATATACAGCGTATCCCCCTGAAAGTGATACATCTAAACAAAGCGCCAGTGGTGATGCCGGTCAACGTGGTGGATAGTACGGTTTCAAAGCGCCTAGAGATAGACCCCCAGCGCTGTCACTCACACTGGCAACGCCTAATAGGTATTGATCTGCAGAACAAACTGCAGCAGGTGTTTGCACTGCCAAAATACCCATCTCAGGGCGAGGCTGAACAGCAGCTCTATCAGGGGTTTTTGCCCAACCGCGACAAACCGCTGTTAGCGCAAATTCGAACTGCCGATGTGCAGGAGCTTCAGCAGCAGAGCTTCCACTTTAGCGATGACCGCTATAACAGGTTGCTATTTAGCTACCGCGCCAGATACTTTCCCCAGTCCTTGTCAGCGCAGGAACAGGCACAGTGGGCAGAGAGCTGCCGCTGGCGGTTGTCTGACCCGGAGTCTGGTTACCTGACCCTAGATCAGCAGCGGACAACAATTGCCGAGCTGCTATCCAACCCCGAGCTGACAGAGAACAAGCGATCAGTGCTCAAGGATCTGTTAGTGTGGAATAGGTCAGTGGCTGATGAATTTGGACTAGAGTAGCGCAGTTAAACAGGCTAGAATTCGCCTATTATAATTATTTATAAGGCACAGCGTTGATATTTCAGGGCGCCCATATACTCTCCATCAACCAGTTTGAGCGCGAGGATGTCACTCGGGTTTTCGATGTCGCCGATCAGATGCGGCCCTACGCTCTGCGGCAAAAGGTCACCCGGGTGCTGGAGGGAGCCATACTGGGCAATATGTTCTTTGAAGCCAGTACCAGAACGCGAGTGAGCTTTGGCTCCGCATTTAATCTCCTCGGCGGTGAGGTGCGCGAGACCACCGGTTTTGAGAGTTCAGCGCTGGTCAAAGGCGAGTCCCTGCAGGATACCGCCAGGGTCCTCTCCGGCTTTAGCGATATTATCTGTATGCGCCATCCCGAGCCGGGGTCGGTGGCAGATTTTGCCGGTGCCAGTCGCGTGCCGGTGATCAATGGGGGCGATGGCGCCAATGAGCATCCCACTCAAGCGCTGTTAGACCTCTATACTATTCGCAAAGAGATGGCCGCTAAAGGGCGGGATATCGATGGGCTCAGAGTGGCTATGGTTGGAGATTTGCGCTATGGGCGCACAGTGCACTCCCTATGCAAACTGCTGTGCCTCTATCAACATATTCAGGTGGTGCTGGTTTCGCCCCAAGAGCTGGCTCTCCCCGAGGAGATTGTCGAAGATATGCGCAGTGCGGGGGTTGAAGTTAAGGTTTTTGATGACCTCACCCAGGGGATTAGCGATGTGGACATCGTCTACTCGACACGCATTCAGGAAGAGCGCTTCGGCAGTAAACAGGAGGCCGATCTGTACCGTGGCAGGTTCCGCCTTAATCAGGCCATCTACACCCAGTTCTGCCAACCCAATACAGTAATTATGCATCCACTGCCCAGAGATTCGCGGCAAGATGCCAATGAACTGGATAATGACTTGGACGACAATCCCAATTTGGCCATCTTTCGCCAGACTGACAACGGCGTGCTGGTGCGTATGGCGCTGTTTGCTCTGATACTGGATGTGGCCCACCGTGTCGACGAGTATTCCTTTCAGGTTCGCTGGTTTAATGGACGATCCAGTTAACCGCTGTAAACAGAAAATAATCACTGAGCCAACCCATACCCTCGACCCATAAGCTGCCCAAAAAGCTCTTCCACAAGGCACAATCCATGAACCAGTTTGATGATATTCGGCCCTACCACGATGCAGAAGTTACCCATGTGCTGACCAGGCTGATCGCCGATTCAGAGTTTATCGACCTGCTGTTAGCGCGGCGAGTGCCACTATTGCCCGCGGTGTTGAGGCCGCTGGCGCGACCTCTGCTCAGGCGCAGCCTGCAAAGGCTGACAGCAGATGTTGTCAGCGTGGCGGATCTTCAATCCCATATGGCCGCTAGCCTCGAGTCGCTCTTAGACAAAACCACCGATGGCTACAGTTTTGGTGGCCTGGATCAATTGGATACCCACAGGGCCCATCTATTTATCAGCAACCACCGCGATATCGCCCTGGATCCGGCAATGGTCAATTTGGCACTGCACAGTGTAGATTTGGACACAGTGCGCATCGCAATTGGCGACAACCTGTTGAGCAAGCCCTTTGCCAGTGACCTGATGCGAGTTAATCGCAGTTTTATTGTCAAACGGTCGGTCACCGGTCGGCGCGAAAAGCTGGCGGCCCTCAAAGAGCTCTCCGCCTATATCCGCCACAGCATTCAGCAGGACAATGTATCCTGTTGGATTGCCCAGGCCGAGGGGCGGGCCAAAGATGGCAATGACCGCACTGAGACTGCGCTGTTGAAAATGCTGGCGCTATCCAAATCCTCAGATCAGAGCTTTGCCAGTGCCATCGGTGAGTTGCGGCTGATGCCGGTGGCGCTGTCCTACGAATATGACCCCTGTATCGCGGAAAAAGCCGGAGAATTACTTGCCGCAGCACAGGGTCGCGACTATATTAAAAGTGAATATGAGGATTTAGACAGCATTCAAAAGGGCTTTGTGGGCTACAAGGGTCGAATCCAGGTCAATTTTGGTGACCCCATTGAACATAACTTTAATGATGCCGATGATTTGGCAGCACAGATTGATCGCCAGATAACCGGCCTCTATCAACTTTTCCCCTCCCATATTATAGCTTGGCAAATGCAGGGCCAGAGAGAGGGCCAGATAGATAGTGCCACCCTTGCGCTATTGCAGAAAAACTGGCCAGACGAAGACTGGGCAGAGGCCGAAATTCAGTTTAAGCGCTATCTCGATTCGCTGCCTGGGGAACTTAGAGAAATCATTATAGGCATCTACAGCGCGCCGGTGATCAATCAACTAAATTATCATCAGTGACAGCACCTTCAGCAGTCCAGCTGGTGCTCAGGTACTGATGGTGCCGCCAAGCTTTATAACCACTAGGGATATCAATTTTTGCTAGATCAAACTCACAGGGAGAGCATTCAAAACGCCTACAGACAGTTCTTGGCGAGCCGCAACCTGAAACCCCGTCTCGGTCAGAAGCAGATGATTGCAGCGATTGCCAACAGTCTCTGTGCTGAGGATCCTGATCAGCGGCTGGCGGCTATCGAGGCCGGTACCGGTACCGGTAAAACTGTTGCCTACTTAATCGCCGCGCTGCCAGTGGCGCGCTCCCTCGACAAGACTCTGGTGGTGGCCACTGGCACTATAGCTCTGCAGGAACAGTTGATTCACAAGGATATCCCAGACCTGCTCAGTGCCTGTGACTGGGACTACAATATCGCGCTGGTTAAAGGGCGCGGACGCTATGTCTGCAACCTGCGGTTAAGTCAGTGTATGGAGGCCATCAAAGCCAAGGATGATGGATTGTTTTTGTTTGAGGACGAGTTACAGTTCAACCCCAATCAACAGACAGAAAAGCTCTATACCGAACTCTCCAATGCTCTGGAAGAGGGCAGTTGGGACGGCGACCGAGACGCCTGGGATGAATCTATACAACCCACTGATTGGCGGGCACTGACTATTGATCGCCGTCAGTGCAGTGGCCGCCAATGTCGGTTTATTAATCAATGTGCGTTCTACAGAGCGCGCAGTGAACTCGAAGAGGCCGACTGTATTGTCGCCAATCACGACTTGGTAATGGCCGACCTGGCGCTGGGGGGTGGTGCTATCCTGCCTGCGCCGGAAGACTGTATCTATATCTTTGATGAGGGCCACCGTTTAGGTGATACCGCCACCACCCACTTCGGCGCCCAGTGCCGAATCAACAGCACCCTCAATTGGCTGGAGCGCCTGCCGAAACAAATTAAAGGCCAGACACCGCTATTTGCCAAAGACAGTGAAATTTGCCAACTGTTGCCGCGCATTGAGCGGGGAGGTGCTGAGATCAGCGAGCAGCTTTCAATCGCCTATCCCCTGTTGAAACAACTGCTGGATGCCGCCGATGGGGTCGAGCAGCGCTATCGCTTCCCCCAGGGTGATGTGGGGACAGCAATCCGCGATCTGGCGCAACAGATCAGCGCCTGTGCCAATGGTCTGCTGAGTCATATCGAAGCGCTGGAAGATATCCTCAGTGAAGCGATGAGTAATCAAAAATATCCAGTGCCTGCGGCGGATGTTGAACTGTTCTATCAACAGGTGGGCAGCTGGTTATCCAAAACTGAGGCACTCGTAGCGCTCTGGGACCGCCTCAAGGGAGACCTAACAAGCAAGGGTATGCCCATGGCCTGTTGGCTGCACTTGGATCAAAGTGACTCTGGCAATTTGGATATCGCTATCCATGCCAGTCCGGTACAGGCCACCGATATCCTGCGCGATCAGCTGTGGGGCAGTTGTCATGCCGCAGTTATCACTTCAGCGACCCTGAGATCTCTGGGTAGCTTTAACAGCCTTGTTCGCGAGACCGGCATTCCCGACAGCGCCCAATTTTTAACTGTCGCCGGCGCCTTTAACTACAACCAAGCCGCCACCTTAGAAGTGCCGGAGGACTGTGTTGAGGGCAACCGAGCTGAGCAGCATACCGACTATATAATCAACAGCTTAGGTTCTATGATCGAACAGCGGGTCGGCACACTGGTGTTGTTCTCCTCCAGGCGACAAATGCAGGAGGTCTTCGAGGGTTTGGACACCAATCTGCAGCAACGGATTATTATGCAGGGTCAGTACTCCAATCGGGAGATGGTGCGCCTGCACAAAGAGCGCATCGATCAGCGCAAGACATCCGTGTTGATGGGATTGGCCAGTTTTGCCGAGGGCGTCGACCTGCCCGGTGACTACTGCAAACAGGTAGTGATTGCCAAGCTGCCCTTTGTGGTTCCCGATGACCCGCTACACGAAGCGCTAGCGGAGTGGATTGAAGATAATGGTGGCAATGCCTTCTTTGATCTCAGCCTACCCATTGCCTCTCTTCGCCTCACGCAAGCCTGTGGTCGCCTGCTGCGCACTGAGACCGATACTGGCAGAGTGCTTATTCTGGATAAGCGACTGAACACCAAGCGCTATGGTGCGCAGTTATTGGAAGCCCTACCGCCTTTTCGACGCCATCAGTAGTTACGGCACCATAAATTCGCGCTGAAGGCGGTTATTTTTTCTTTCCCCCTCGGGATGGGTTCTTGGAAGTCTTTGCTGCAGCGCCAGATTGTGACCTTTGTTTGGGTTTGGACTTGGGTTTCGGCTTTGCGCTTTTGGACTTTTTAGGCTTTGCACTAGCTTTTGTACTCGGTGTTGCCCGCGGCGGCTGTGGCCGCTGACTGTCCGTCAGCAGGCTAATTTTCAGTGGGTTGCCGCGCACTCTGACCTTTTTAAGATGATTAAAGATCTCACTGGGCATACCCTCGGGTAGATCTACAGTGCTGTAGGTTTCGAACAGTTCTACCCGACCTATATACTGGCTACTAATATCTGCTTCATTGGCGATAGCGCCGACTATATTGGCTGGTTCCACTTGATCGTTTTTGCCCACTTCGAGACGGTAAGTCATCATCGGGATGACCTTTCCATCCTCATCTCGCAATGTGCGGTCCCGTTTAGGTTTTTTCTCGGCCTTACTGCGCTTGTTATCTCTGGGGCCAGTGTTTTTTTGATTGCCGCTACTGGAGGGTTCGGGGCGAGGCGCTACAATATTATCTAATTTTGGAAACAGCGGCCGCTCTTGTTGATTCTGGTAGGTGAGGGCCGCGGCTATATCGGCCATATCCAAACCATTTTCTTCGGCGAAGTTGAGGATCATTGCCCGGTATTTATCCAGTCTCGGGGTCTCCAGAGTTTTGACCAGCTGTTGGGTAAACTGTTGGATGCGCTGATTGCTGACTTCCTGATTACTGGGCATGGTCAGAGGCACAATCGACTGGCGGGTTGATTTTTCAATGGAGCGCAGCAGTCTGGTTTCCTTGGGGGTAATAAACAGGATTGCTTTGCCTTCTCTACCGGCACGGCCGGTGCGGCCTATGCGGTGCACATAGGACTCGTTGTCGTAGGGGATATCAAAATTGATCACATGGCTGATGCGCTCGACATCCAGTCCCCGGGCGGCGACGTCGGTGGCCACTATGATATCGATCTTGCCGCGCTTTAATTGATTGATGGTGCGTTCCCTCAGTGCCTGGCTCAAGTCGCCATTGAGCGCTGCTGCCGACATTCCTCGCGCTTCGAGGCGCTCGGCTATGTCGACTGTAGAGGATTTGGTGCGCACGAAGATAATCATGCCATCGAAGGCTTCCACTTCGAGAATGCGGGTCAGGGCATCCATCTTTTGATGACCTTTGACGGTCACATACTGCTGGAAGATGCGTTCCACAGTTTTGGTTTTACTTTCAATCCGCACTTGCTGTGCGTCACCCAGATAGGTATCGGCGACCCGTTTGATCGCCGCTGGCATGGTGGCGGAGAACAGTGCCCGCTGACAGTTATCGGGAGTTTTCGCGAGGATAGTTTCCACATCGTCGATAAAGCCCATACGCAGCATCTCATCGGCTTCATCCAGAACCAATCCCTTAATCTGACTTAAATTGAGGCTTTTGCGCCGCAGATGGTCGAGAATCCGCCCGGGAGTGCCAACTACCACTTGAGCACCGCGCTTTAGCCCGCGCAGTTGGCCGCCAATATCGGCACCACCATAGATTGGCAGCACATTAAACCGGTCGATATATTTGGCGTAACTTTTAAACGCCTCTGCCACTTGAATGGCCAGTTCACGAGTGGGGGTCAGTACCAGAATCTGTGGGGTTTTTTGGGCGCTATCAATGCCACTTAACAGGGGTAGAGCAAAGGCAGCAGTCTTGCCAGTGCCGGTCTGGGCGGTGCCCAGCAGATTTTGTCCCCCGAGCAGTATCGGGATACTCTGGGCTTGAATAGGGGAGGGCTGTTCGTAACCCAACTGTTGCACGGCTTTTAGAACCGGCGCTGAGATGCCCAGTGATAGGAAGTCATTGGAGGACATGAAGTTACCTTTGTTGTAGGCTCTCGGGCATAGCTGCCCGATAGTGAATAGGGTGATATGAGCAAAGGCCGCGGAGTATACTCGGTTATAGATGGGGTAGCTAGCACCGCTTGTCATACTTTAAATAAAGCCCCTCATTCTTTTTCTCGGCGACAGGCCAGAGGTCCATGTTGGGTTCGCCCGACGTGTGATAGCTGCGACGAGACAAAAGTAGCGAACCGCTGAGCACCCTAATTATGTTAAAATAACCGTCTGTATAAGTTTATACCCAATTTTAATAACTGAGCTACCTATGAGTGAACTTTATCTGGTGCGCCATGCCCAGGCGTCTTTTGGTGCGAAAAATTATGATCAACTGTCTGAACTTGGTCATCGCCAATCGCGCTGGTTGGGCGACTATTTAAAGCATCGCAAAATTGAGTTTGATTGCTTTGTGGTAGGCGATATGCATCGCCATCATCAAACTATGGATGGGATCTCTGCTGGACTGGGAGTGGATACCAGTGATCGTCTGGTGATTCCCGGTCTCAATGAGTATGATTTTCACAATATAGTAGAAGTCTACAGCGACAATCACGCCGCTGATCCGTTGTTAGACCGAATTCAACAGGATCCCACCGATACCAAAAGTCACCACCGACTGTTGCGCAAGGCGTTGACGCTCTGGGCCAAAGGGCAACTGCCGGAGGTGGCTGAGACCTGGATTGAGTTCAGGGCCCGCCTGCAGAGTGCTCAGCAGCAGATTCAATCTTTAGCTGACAGCCGTCGAAGAATTCTGGCCATTGGTTCGGGAGGATCTATCAGTGCTTTTGTAGGCACAGTTCTGGACATTCCAGACGAGAATATATTTGATCTAAATTTACAGTATCGAAATACCGCCATCAGCCATTTCTACCTTGACAGTAAAAAACTCAGTCTGAGTAGTTTTAATGGTTTGCCACATTTAGATACCAATGAGATGGCTCAGTTTATTACCTACAGTTAATCACAGTGAGAACAAAGAATGACAACAGAATTTAATATGCAAAATAAAGTGGCCATGGTTACCGGTGCATCCAGTGGCATCGGTGCCCACTTCGCTAAAGTACTCGCTGACAGAGGGGCCAAGGTGGTGCTTGCCGCGCGCCGTGCAGAGCGCCTCACTGATTTGGTCAAGGCTATTGAGGCAGCAGGCGGCGAGGCGTTGGCAGTAAATATGGATGTCACTGATAGCCAGTCCATTGTTGACGCTTTCGACTGTGCTCAAGCGGCCTTTGGGACCGTCACCGTGGTGGCCAACAACGCTGGTATTGCCGATGCGAGATCATCTTTAAAGACCTCAGAGGAGAGCTGGGACCGGATCATTGATACCAATTTAAAGGGTGCCTGGGTGGTGGCCAATGAGGCGGCCAAGCGCATGATTGCCGCCGGCGTTGGCGGCAGTATTGTCAATACTGCTTCGATACTGGGTATCAGGAATGCCTTTGCCCAAGCCAGTTACAGCGCTTCAAAAGCCGCTGTAATCCATATGACTAAGGCCTTGGCCCTAGAGTGGGCGCGCAAGAATATTCGCGTCAATGCCCTCTGTCCCGGCTACTTTGAAACCGAAATGACTGCTGACTATATCAACACTCCGGCCGGAGAGGCTTTTATTAAGATGTCTCCAGCGGGATATCTGGGCTCCCTTGAGGATTTGGCCGCGCCTTTTCTGCTGTTGGCCAGTGATGCAGGTGCCTTTGTCAATGGGATTGCACTGCCGGTAGATGGCGCCCAGAGTCTGGGCAATCTGTAGAGCCTGATGGAACTGAAAGCGACTTTTATTGAACGGGTAATTGAAAAATTGCGTAAGAAATCCCTATGAGCTTACAAGATAATCGACGCGAATATACCTACGGTGAACTGAGCCGCGAGTCGCTGGCAGGCGATCCCTACACGCAGTTTAAGCTATGGATGGATCAGGCGCTGGCAGCAGATATTATTGACCCCACTGCCATGAGTCTGTCGACCCTGGGCGCCGATGGCAAACTCTGGTCGCGGATGGTGCTACTAAAAGGTTTCGATCACCGAGGTCTGGTTTTTTACACCAACTTGGGGAGTCGCAAAGCGCTGGATATGGACAATAATCCCCAAGTTTGTCTGCACTTCCCCTGGTTGCAAATGGACCGCCAGGTGATTGTTGCCGGGCGAGCCGAGCGCCTTGAGGATGCGGAGGTTGAAAAATATTTTGCCAGCCGCCCTAGGACCAGCCAACTGGCGGCCTGGGCCTCCCAGCAGAGTACACCCATCGAATCTCGACAGCAGTTGCAGCAACAATACGACGCTTTAGAGCAGAAATACACCGGCACTGAGATACCCCTGCCCGATTTTTGGGGCGGCTACCTGGTAGTCCCCAGTGAAATGGAGTTTTGGCAGGGGGGAGAAAGTAGACTCCACGATAGATTTCGTTATGGTCTGGTCGAGGACAAGTGGCAAATAACCCGTTTATCCCCCTGAGAAACAGTCTCAATTGGGCGCATAAAAAGTTCCGAAGAAAGGAATACTCCCCTGCCAGAACACCCCTAGTAATCTATAGCTGTAATGATTAAGTGTCGCTCGCCGCTGGGAGTTTGCACTCGTATTTCGTCATCCACAGTTTTTCCAATTAAAGCTCTAGCCATAGGCGAGTCAATACTAATCCAGTTGCGCTCAGCATCAATTTCGTCGGCGCCCACTAGTCGGTACTGCTGTGGTTGTGCTTGCGCACTATCTTGATCTTCTACCATGACCCAGGCGGCAAAGAATACCTTGGAGCGGTCTCTGGGTTTGCTGTCGACAATGGTTGCATTCTCTAGGCGTGTATTTAGATAGCGCACCCGCCGGTCGATCTCTCGCAGCCTACGCTTGCCGTAGATATAGTCGCCATTTTCCGATCGATCGCCGTTTTTAGCCGCTTCGTGAACCGTTTGGGTCACCTGGGGGCGCTCGACTTTCCATAAGTAGCGCAACTCCTCGCGCAATTTAGCAGCGCCCTCCGCGGTAATATAGGGCGAGCTCTTGGGTTGTGGAGGGCGATAGCGGGACATAACTCAGGAATTGCTGTGAATCTCGAGCTTAAATACTTGCTGGTAAAACGCCAATTCCGACTCCAGGGCACGGATAATATTTTCTGCCTTTCTAAATCCGTGGCCCTCGTCGGCAAAGGTAACATAGGCGACTTCAATGCCCTGATCCTCTAGAGCATCCACCATTCTCTTGGCCTGATTGGGTGGCACTACCTGATCCTCCAGACCCTGCAGGAAAATCACCGGGCAGTTAAGACGGTCGGTATGGTAGATCGGTGAGCGCGCAATATAGGTCTCCCGCGCATCGGGGTAGGGGCCAACCAATTTATCTAGATAGCGCGACTCGAATTTGTGGGTATCCCGAGTTAGGGTTTCCAAATCGCCAATGCCGTAGAGACTGGCACCCGCTTTAAAGCTAGTGGTAAAGGTCAGAGCCGACAACACGGTGTAGCCACCGGCACTGCTACCGCGGATAATGCAGCGCTGACTATCGACTTTTCGCTGTTCAACCAAATAATCTATAGCGTATTGGGTGTCCTGTACATCGGCGATGCCCCAGGCTCCATCAAGAGCCTGCCTAAATTGGCGGCCAAAACCGCTGCTGCCGCGGTAGTTGATATCCATCACTGCAAAACCGCGGTTGGTCCAATACTGAATCTTGAGGTTTAAACCGCTGTGGGTAGCGCCGGTGGGACCGCCATGGCAGATCAGAATTACCGGCGGTAGCTCGCCTTCCTCTCCCTTATAGAGACTGTGGGTGGGTGGGTAGAAAAATCCCTGTACCTCCTGACCATCGGCGCTGGCAAAGCACACTGACTCGGGTTTGGCCAGACTGCCAGCCTCTATATCCAGATTGGCAGGGGAGTAAATAGATACGCTGTTTCCCGCGGTGTCTACACTGATGATTTGATCGGCCGCCGTCGGTGTGCCAGCGACCATATACAGCGTACCCTGATGGCAGCAGGCCGATAGCCTGTGGGTATGTAGGCTGTCCACCCGAGTCAATTCGCCGCTATCGACAGTCAGGGTGCCACAGTGCCAGATGCCCCCTTCAGTCCACAGACAGCCCAGAGTGTTGTCATCGATAAAATCATAGCTGGACATACCCAGCTGCCACAGTGGGGTGGCAAACTCCGCTTGCATGTTGAGCAGCATACCGCTCTCAGCACTGTGTAGATTCCACCAATTATTATCATCGGAAATATAAAACAGTCGATTATCGGGTGACCATCGGGGTTGGAAGATTGCCTGATCATCGCTGCCGCCGGCCACTAGCATCTGATTAGTTGCCCCACTCTTGCTGAGACTGGCCTGCCACAGCTGGGTACAGTCCCAGGGCATATGCGGATGACGCCACTGTATCCAACTCAGCTTGCGGCCGTCTGGGCTGATATTGGGATAGGCGTAAAAGTCTGCTCCCGATACCAGTTTTTGAACTTGAGGGTGTTTACTATCTAGGGGAATTGCTGCCAGATAATTCTCCGGCTCGCGGTCATCGCGATGGTCCTCGCAAACCGCGATTAATTGTCGATGCTTGGAGTCCACCACCAGATCGGCAAATCGCGAGCCACTGAAAGTCAGGGGGATGGGTTTATCAGAGCCATCCAGTTGCAACTGATAGATGCGCTGATCGGCGCCGTTGACAAAGTACAGTTGGTCATTGGCTACGGTATAAGCCTTGCCGCCGTATTCATGTACGCGGCTGTGATGACTGAAACCACTAGGCAGCAAGTCCTCCACTGTGCCATCTGGGTGGCGGCGCATAATCATATTGCGACCGCCGTCCCAGGGGCGGCTCTCCACCCAGTAAAGATAATCGCCATGGGAGTGAAGGAAATTTAAGCTTGGTGCCCCGCGCGTGATTAACTCAGCACTGATCACTGCCGGCCAGGTGCCGTAGGGTCTCCGTGTTTTGCACTGATCCATACTAGCCGCCCGCCAGCACAACTTTGTAGCCGCGCTGCTCTAAGGCTGCTTTGAGTTTGTCGCGGTGATCGCCCTGAATTTCAATAGTGCCATTTTTTACCGTGCCGCCGGTGGAGCACAGTTGTTTCAGTTGCTTGGCTAGGTTTTTTAATCCTGTGGGGTCAAGATCGAAACCACCCAGGGTAGTGACGCCCTTGCCTTTGCGACCCTTGGTCTCGCGGCGAATACGCACAATACCATCGGTTGGTGATGAGGTAGGCTCTTTGTTCTGTGGTTTAATACGACCACTGTCGGTGGAGTAGACAAGTCGGCTAGTTTTACTATTCATTGAGCAAGTTTCCCAGTTGGATAGAGAATATAAGATATCAGCGTCGAAATGGCTATTTTTACAGCGGTAATCCGCTTATAGAAGCCTTTAGAAACTCAGTCAAAAACAGCGTTAAATCAATATGGCAGAGATACAGATGGCAGCGAATAGTCTAACAGCTGGAATGCTTAAAACTACTGCGATAACTCAATGCTTCCTGATACTGGGGGATATCTGGCGTTTCCAAGCCCGAGAGGTCGGCGATAGTGCGCGCTACCTTTAACACCCGGTGAAAGCTTCGAGTGGACAAGTGAAAACTATTGATTGCACCATCCATAAAATCTTGCTGCTGTTGGTTTAGGGGGCAGACCTCGATCAACTGTTGGTTATCCAAGCGGCTATTGATCACGCCCTGTCGCGTTAACTGCAGAGCGCGAGCATTGCAAACTCGCCGCAAAATTGTCTCATTACTCTCGCCGATTTGATGCGGTTGTGGTTGCAGTAGTTGATGGTTATCAATGGGGTTGACTCGAACATGCAGATCGATACGGTCCAGTATAGGTCCGGATATTTTGCTGTGATAGCGATTGATCTGCTCGGCAGCGCACTGACATCTTGCACTGCCTAGATAGCCGCAGGGGCAGGGGTTCATAGCCGCCACCAATTGAAACTGGGCGGGGTAGGTCAGCTGTGCTGCCACCCGCGAAATATGTATCTCTCCCGTTTCCATCGGCTCCCGCAGTACCTCGAGAACGCTGCGCTGGAACTCGGGAAATTCATCCAGAAACAGCACTCCGTGATGGGCCAGTGATATCTCTCCCGGTTGCGGTGCGCTGCCGCCGCCGACCATGGCTGCCGCAGAAGCGCTGTGATGGGGTGAGCGAAAGGGACGCTGTAGGATATGGGGGCGCAAGTCTCGGTTGACCAGAGAGTGAATTGAGGTCACCTGCAGAGCTTCGCTGTTATCCATAGTTGGCAAGATGCCGGGCAGGCGGCTGGCAAGCATGGATTTGCCCGTACCTGGGGGGCCAAACATTAGAATATGGTGGCCGCCAGCAGCAGCTATTTCCAGACCGCGCTTGGCCTGTTGCTGTCCGATAACTTCTTTGAATTGGGGGTAATCCACTAAAGCGTTGACCCTAGTGGCTGGCCATGGCGGTATCAGTTTGGCCTGATAGAGATGAGCCGAAACTTCTAACAGATGTTTTGCTGGCAGTACTGTCAGGGGTTCCACCAGAGCGGCTTCAGTTGCATTGTGCTGACTGATGATTAAGCGACGTCGTTGCTGAGCGCAGGCGATTGCTCCCGGCAGTACAGCCTCCACGCCGCGAAGCTCCCCCGACAGTGCCAGTTCCCCGATAAACTCATAGTTTGACAGCTGATCTACGGGGATTTGATTTGAGGCGGCTAAAATGCCGATGGCGATGGGTAGGTCGAAGCGACTGCCGCCCTTCGGCAGTTCCGCTGGTGCCAAATTGACGGTGATGCGTTGATTGGGAAACTCAAAGTGGGAGTTGATTATGGCGCTGCGCACCCGATCTTTACTCTCCTTGACTGCTGTCTCGGGTAGCCCGACTATATTAAATGCCGGCAATCCGTTGGAAAGGTGCACTTCCACAGAGACTTGGGGGGCACTTAAGCCCAGCTTGGCGCGGGTATTGATAACAGCGAGTGACATCCATTGTCCCCAGGTGTTAGTGGCTAAAGTTACGCTTTAGATTGCAGTGACTTCTCGAGTTTTTGAATCTGTTGCTCTAGGGAATCAATCTTCTCTCGAGAGCGTTTAAGTACCGCGGTCTGTGCGTCAAATTCCTCACGGGTCACCAAGTCCAATTGGTCAAATAGTTTGGACACCGCTACTCGCAAGTGAGACATAGCTTCTTGGTTGAGAGTTTGAGCGCCCCGCATTGTCTCATCAAGCTGGCGTTTTAAATTGTGATAAAAGTCGTCTGAATTCATAGTTTTCTGTGCTATGGATAGGGTTCTACACAACCCCTACTTTAGCAAATGTTTATACCAAGAGGTGGATTACTTAATCGATTTTATATTTTCTGCACCCTGTTAATTGTCAGCACAAACTGCCCGCACGCTACCTGCACTGATTCTGTGCAACTCAGGAGGGTATGTTTTTTTGTGCACCAAATGAATGCATTGACCCGCCACAATCGCCAAAAATTGGCCTAAATTACGCCCAAAATAAACTTGGCACGGTAAATGCATTGCTTGTATCGAAGTGAATAGATTAGCGTCTGCACTTTTATTATTTTTTCTGAAAAAAATTATGGGTAGCTGCCGCTGCCCAGCGGAGACTGAAAATGAAAATGGTGACTGCAATAATAAAACCTTTCAAGCTCGATGAAGTTCGAGAGTCACTGGGTGATCTGGGTGTAACCGGAGTGACCGTGACTGAAGTGAAGGGTTTTGGAAGACAAAAAGGACACACTGAGCTCTATCGTGGAGCGGAGTATGTTGTGGATTTCCTCCCCAAGGTCAAGGTTGAGATAGCGCTGGCTGACGATATGGTAGAACGCGCTGTGGAGGCAATTGTGAACGCTGCCCAAACTGGAAAAATCGGTGACGGCAAAATTTTTATTAATAGCCTTGACGAGGTTATTCGCATAAGAACCGGTGAAACCGGCTCGGATGCGGTGTAAGTGAGGATCTGACATGACTGATATATTTCAACTCCAATATGCACTGGATACTTTTTACTTCCTTATCTGCGGTGCTTTAGTAATGTGGATGGCAGCCGGCTTTTCAATGCTGGAAGCCGGTTTAGTTCGCTCTAAAAACACCACTGAAATCCTAACCAAAAATGTCGCCCTGTTCGCCATTGCCTGTACCATGTACCTAGTTTGCGGTTATGCCGTTATGTATGGTGGGGAATACTTCCTCAGCGGTATTGTGGCTGATGGTGCCACCGGTGAGGCAGAGCCAGCGACCTATGCACCCTCTGCAGATTTCTACTTCCAGGTAGTATTCGTGGCCACTGCCATGTCTATTGTGTCCGGCTCTGTCGCCGAGCGCATGAAGCTCTGGTCGTTCCTGCTGTTCGCCGTTGTTTTGACTGGCTTTATCTACCCCCTAGAAGGTTCTTGGACCTGGGGTGGAGCATCTGTATTCGGTCTGTACACGCTCGGCGATCTCGGGTTCTCTGACTTTGCCGGTTCCGGTATTGTACACATGGCCGGCGCCTCGGCCGCCTTAGCTGGTGTGCTCCTCCTCGGCGCTCGAAAAGGCAAATATGGACCCAACGGTGAAATCAATGCTATCCCCGGCGCCAACATGCCACTAGCTACTTTGGGTACCTTTATCCTGTGGATGGGATGGTTCGGCTTTAACGGCGGTTCAGTGCTGGCCACTGCTTCTGTAGAGAGTGCCAACGCAGTCGCAGTCGTGTTTATGAATACCAATGCTGCTGCCAGCGGTGGTTTGATTGCTGCGCTGATTGTTGCCAAATTGCTGTTCGGCAAAGCCGATTTGACCATGGCCCTCAACGGTGCTCTGGCTGGACTGGTTGCAATTACCGCTGAGCCCTCTACACCAACTGCACTTCAAGCAACCCTGTTCGGTGCCCTAGGTGGTGTATTGGTAGTATTCAGTATTGTCACATTAGACAAGCTGAAAATTGATGACCCCGTCGGTGCAATCTCTGTACACGGTGTAGTCGGTCTGCTCGGTCTATTGCTGGTGCCATTCACCAACGACGGCTCGTCCTTCTCAGGTCAGCTGATTGGTGCCGCCACCATTTTTGTCTGGGTATTCTTATCAAGCTTTGTAGTTTGGTATGTAATCAAAATGCTTATTGGTCTGCGCGTCTCTGACGAGGAAGAATTTAGCGGTGTCGATATCGCTGAATGCGGAATGGAAGCATACCCCGAGTTTGTTAGCTCAAAATAGCTAATTAGCTCAACCTGCAAGTTTACCGGGGCCCCGTGCCCCGGTTTTTTTTCGCCCTAAAACCAGCGCCACTTTGGATTGCCATCGCGAAAGCCTAATCTATTTTTTCAAACCACTGATGAAATCTGCTGCGGAAACAGGTATCTTTAGGTACAGAATAAAAAAACTAACAAATGAGGATCCAATTATGTTTCTAGTTTCAGCAATCATTAAGCCGTTTAAACTGGATGATGTGCGTGAAGCGCTCTCTGATGTCGGTGTTCAGGGCATTACTGTTACCGAGGTAAAGGGGTTTGGACGCCAGAAAGGGCACACCGAACTCTATCGTGGCGCCGAGTATGTGGTCGACTTTCTACCTAAAGTGAAACTTGAGGTGGTTGTCGATGCCAAGTTATTGGATGCGGTTATTGAGTCCATAGAAAAGTCGGCTAAAACCGGTAAGATCGGCGATGGCAAAATATTTGTCACCAAAGTTGAGCAAGCTCTACGGATCCGTACCGGCGAAACTGGCGAAGCTGCGATCTAGCATTTTCAGCGATCTGGACTAAACTATTTACTTGTGTAGGGCATCCCAAGGGTGCCCTAACAAATCTTTGTGACCTTAGGCGGATTCTGCTGCCAATAGAGTATCCACCCACTATCAATGAGGTAATCAAGTGAAGTCTGGATTAAATTCTTTCAACCTTATCCCGCTGCTAACCGCATTTGTGGTGCTGTTTTTCACCAACTATGTTTTTACCAACTATGCGGTTGCCAATCAGTCCGACCCCTCTAGTCAGCAAAATCGACAGCTGTTGACCCAAAAACTAAAAATCGCTCGGCCTGACCTAAACTTTACGGTGGTCAATCGAGAGCCGGTGGCGGAGTTCTACCAAGTGCAGGTAGAGGGTGGGCCACTACTTTTTGTTCACAGCAGTGGAGACTATTTCTTTCAAGGGGATCTGTTGCAGATCCAATCCGGACAGATAGTTAATATTTTGGAAGCCCAGTATATTGAGGAGCGCCGAAAACACTTTCAAGGTAGGTCTGCCGAGGATCTAATTGTCTTTAAACCTGAGGGTGAGACAGCGGCAATCATCAACGTATTTACCGATATTGACTGTGGTTACTGTCGCAAGTTACATCGCGAAATCCCCGAGCTCAATGCTAGGGGTATCGAAGTGCGCTATCTGGCTTTCCCCCGAGCGGGAATTCCCTCGGAGTCCTACAATAAAATTGCCACCGCCTGGTGTGCTGAGAACAAACAGGATGTAATGACCCAGCTAAAAGCCGGCAAGTCAGTGGCTACTGATATCTGTGAGAACAACCCAGTGGCCACCCATCTGGAGCTGGGCAGTGCAATGGGTGTAACTGGGACGCCAGCCATTGTTTTGATGGATGGCACTATGATTCCCGGCTATCAGCCCGCGGCGGATTTAGCTGCACTGCTGGGCCTGAATAGTCCCGATTCCTAAGTTTGAGTCGGTGATCCAGTGTCACCGGCCGTCCAATATCAAAACAGAGTCGAAAATAACCCTGCATTATTTGTGTAATAGGTTAAAATTGCCCCTTGATTGAGCACCCTGATGGCTTGTGCCATCCAGTGGGCTATCCAAAGTAAATGTTTGAGGATTAAATGTGAGTGCAGTACAGGTCGGCATCTGCGGTTTGGGAACCGTGGGTTCAGGTGTTTTTAATGTTGTAAATCGCAATGCCGTTGATATTGGTGCCCGGGCCAACGGTGAAATCGCCATTTCTCAGGTGGGCGCCCGCCGGGATAATCCCCACTGTGACACCTCTAAAGTTGATGTGGTCCGCGATATTTTTGTGGTGGCGCGCAACCCCAATGTAGATATTGTCGTCGAACTGATCGGTGGTACCACGGTGGCTTATGATCTGGTGATGACCGCACTGCAGCACGGAAAACATGTGGTCACGGCAAACAAGGCGTTGATCGCTGAGAAAGGTATGGAAATACTGGCCTATGCCGAATCCAAGGGGCTGGTTGTGGCCTACGAGGCGGCAGTAGCTGGTGGTATCCCGATTATTAAAGCGCTGCGTGAGGGCTTGGCGGCCAATCGTATTAACTGGTTGGCAGGGATTATCAATGGCACTACCAATTTTATTCTCTCGGAGATGGACAGCAAGGGGCGCGACTTCGCCGATGTGCTGGTGGAGGCTCAGGAGAAGGGCTATGCTGAAGCTGATCCTACCTTTGATGTCGAGGGCATAGATGCTGCCCACAAGTTAGTTATTTTGGCATCTCTGGCCTTTGCTATTCCCCTGAGTACCGACAACCTGTTCACCGATGGTATTACTCGGTTGCAACCACAGGATGTCGCCTATGCCAGAGAGCTGGGTTACGCCGTCAAACATCTGGGTATTGCCCGCAAAACTCCGGACGGTGTTGAACTGCGTGTTCACCCGACACTGGTGCCGCAAACCTCGCTAATTGCGGGGGTCAATGATGTCGCCAACGCGGTGATGATCAATGCCGATGCAGTGGGTACCACGCTGTTTTACGGCCCCGGTGCTGGCGCTGAGCCCACGGCCTCTGCGGTTATTGCCGATATTGTGGATGTGGCACGATCAATCAATTGCCACAGTGATGCCAAGGTTCCTGCCCTAGGCCGCAGTCTATCGGCCATAGAACAGCAGCCAATTATGGCTATGGACGAGGTCGAGACCGGCTTTTACCTGCGTTTTTCCGCCTTGGATAAGCCCGGTGTGCTGTCGGCGATCACTGGTGTTATGGCCAGCTGTGGCATTAGCATTGAAGCGCTTATTCAGAGAGAGCAGCCGGCAGGTGAGGATTATGTGGATGTCATTATTCTCACTGATATCACCAGAGAAAAATTACTTAGCGGCGCGGTCGAGCGTATCCAACAGCTTGAAACCGTGCGCGGTCAGATTAATTTAATACGCGTTGAACATCTGGATCAGTAAATGAAATATATCAGCACTCGTGGGGGTGTCGAACCCCAGTCATTTGAGGATGTGATACTCACTGGATTGGCTCCGGATGGGGGTCTGTTTGTGCCCGAGCAGCTACCGCGGTTCGAGCTCGAGGAAATAGATTCCTGGCGCGAGCTCTCCTATCAGCAATTGGCATTGAAAGTAATGACGCCCTTTGTCGCCGGTGCCATTCCCGAGCAGGACTTGCGGCGACTGATCGACGACTCCTACGCCTCATTCCGCAACGCCAAGGTGGCTCCCCTAGTTGAGCTTGGCGACAACCAGTGGGTTTTAGAGCTGTTTCACGGTCCAACCCTGGCGTTTAAAGATTTTGCACTGCAGTTTTTGGGCAATCTTCTCGATTACCTGTTGGCTAAGCGCCAGCAGAAAGTAGTGATTATGGGAGCCACCTCCGGCGATACTGGCTCTGCGGCGATAGAGGGCTGCCGGCAGTGTAAAAACTTGGATATTTTTATCCTTCATCCCCACCAGCGGGTCTCCGAGGTGCAGCGGCGCCAGATGACTACTGTGCTGGCAGATAATATCCACAATATAGCCCTGCAGGGCAATTTTGATGATTGCCAAAATATGGTTAAAGCCAGTTTTGCCGACCAATCCTTTTTGCCCGATGGGCGTCAGTTGGTGGCGGTGAACTCCATCAACTGGGCGCGAATTATGGCGCAGATTGTCTACTATTTCTGGGCTTCGTTAGCATTGGGCGGGCCATCAAAAAAGGTCTCTTTCTCGGTGCCCACTGGCAATTTTGGCGATATCTTCGCAGGTTACTTGGCCCATCAAATGGGTCTGCCAATCGAACAGCTGGTTATCGCTACCAATCAAAATGATATTCTGCACCGCTGTATCAGTGACAACGATCACAGCACCAAGCCATTGCAACAGAGCTTGGCACCTAGTATGGATATAATGATCTCTAGCAACTTTGAGCGGCTGTTGTTCGATTTGTACCAGCGCGATGGTGAGCAGATCGTTAAGCTAATGGCCGAGGCTAGGGCGGGATCAATGACGCTCAGTGATGCTGCGCTAGATAAGGCCAGAAAGCTCTTCTCGAGCTACCGCTGCGATGATCAGGGTATGGTTGAGGTAATCCGCAGCACTTATGCTGAAAATCAGTACCTGCTGGATCCGCACACCGCCATTGGCCTAGCTGCAGCGCGACACTGCCATAACAATCAGCAGACACCGATGGTGACCCTAGCGACTGCCCACCCCGCCAAGTTTCCCGATGCGGTGATTCGGGCTGGCTATCCCGGTGATCCACCTCTCCCCGAACATATGGCGGACCTGTTCGAGCGCGAGGAGCGCTTTACCGTGCTCGACAATCACAGCACTGCGGTTCAGCAGTTTATGGCTAAAAATATAGTTTCCTAGAAATTGGGCGACGACTGAAGAGAGGACATAAAAAAACCGGCAAAAGCCGGTTTTTTTTCAATCTGTAAGACGATCTAGCTAGCACCCAGCGCCTTCACCTGGGCATTCAGGCGACTCTTGTGACGAGCGGCTTTATTTTTGTGGATAATCCCCTTGTCCGCCATGCGATCGATCACTGGAGACGCTTCACTGTAGGCCTGTTGAGCTACAGCTTGGTCACCACTGGCTATGGCTGCATTGACCTTCTTAATGTAGGTGCGAACCATGGAACGCAGACTGGCGTTGTGTTGGCGTCTCTTCTCATTTTGACGCGCGCGCTTTTTTGCTTGTGCTGAATTAGCCACCTATTACTCCTCGCTATGGGATGTCTTCAAAGGCGCGGAAATATACAGGGTTATGGGGTGATATTCAACCCGAAACAAATGCTTTTGTCAGAGTTTTTGCAATTGGTGATTTTTCCTTTAACTTTCAGTCCAAACTCAGGGACTGGAAGACGTATATTCCCTTGGCCTAATAGGCCGCTACCGTTAAACTACAGACGAATATTAGATTGTCGTGCCTTTGGGGTGACAGTAGAGTGACAGAGACATCTTCACAACAAAAACAAGACAGTGGTCTGCTTCGCTCCAGTGGTCTGGTGAGCTTTTTCACTATGCTCTCCAGATGCATGGGTTTAGCACGAGATATTATCTTCGCTCGGGTTATAGGTGCAGAGGCGTTGGCAGATGCCTTCTTTGTGGCCTTTAAGATACCCAACTTCTTCCGCCGTTTATTTGCCGAGGGCGCCTTCTCGCAGGCTTTTGTGCCTATTCTGGCGGAATACAGACAACAGGGCAGTCGCGCCGCAGTCAGAGAGCTGGTCAGTCGGGTCAGCGGAACCCTCGGTTTAACACTACTGGCTTTAACGCTGGTCATTGTGGCTGCCTCGCCGTTGATGGCGGGACTTTTTGCTCCCAAGTGGTTTGTCGATGAGCCGGATAAATTCTTCGCCACCGCAGAGATGCTGCGGATCACTTTCCCCTACCTATTTTTTATCTCCATGACTGGCGTTGCCGCTGGGGTGTTAAATAGCTACGACCGTTTCGCGGTGCCGGCCTTTACCCCGCTGCTGCTCAATTTATGCCTGATTATAGCGGCTCTTGTGGGCACCGATTATTTTCAACAGCCCGCCTATGCGCTGGCCTGGGGGGTGTTGATTGCCGGGGTGGTGCAGCTGGTTTTCCAATTGCCCTTTTTGCGCAGTATCCATATGTTACCTACGCCGATTGTCGACTGGAAACATTCCGGTGTGCGGCGCATTTTGGTACTGATGGGGCCGGCCATTTTTGGCGTGTCAGTCAGCCAGATCAATTTGCTATTGGACACCGTGCTGGCAACTTTTTTGCCTACTGGCAGTGTCTCTTGGCTGTATTACTCGGATAGGTTATCGGAACTGCCTCTGGGCGTTTTCGGGGTGGCCATCGCCACGGTGATTCTGCCTAATCTCTCCCGCCACCATGCATCAGATTCCTCTCGGGCTTACTCCGAGACTCTAGACTGGGCATTGCGGATGATCTTAATCATTGCTGTGCCGGCGGCGGCGGCGCTTATGCTGTTAGCTGAACCCATTCTGATGACGCTGTTTTACTATGGCGAGGTGATGACAGTCAAAGACATCACGATGGCGACATTCAGCCTCCGGGCCTATGCCGCAGGCCTGGTTGCCTTTATGTTGATCAAGGTATTGGCCCCCGGATTTTTTGCCCGACAAGATATGCGCACCCCGGTGCGAATTGGCATTATCGCGATGGTGGCCAATATGGTTTTGAATCTGTTGTTGGTGATCCCGCTGCACAGCTACTGGCAGCTGGGCCATGTGGGGCTGGCCACGGCGACATCGCTGTCGGCATTTCTCAATGCCTTGTTGCTGTTGGTGAGTTTGCGCCGCGGAGCGATTTACCAGCCCTCTGCTCAGTGGGTGCGCTTCTCGCTGATGCTGTTGTGCTCGGTAACTGTTATGGTAGCGGTGCTTCTCTGGACATTGGGTCAGGTGGGCAGTGATCAGCTCTGGCAACTGGGCACTTGGTGGCAGCGGGTGCTGAGAATCACCCTGCTGTGCGGTGCGGGGTTTGCTAGCTATTTGGTTTGCCTGTTGGCAAGCGGGTTTAGGCTGGCTGATCTGCGCGGGCCGAGCAAAGCCACCAACCGTTTTAATTGATTAATGATGGGTTTGCCTGGCCGACAGAGCACAGTGTTCCACGCGGCAAAAAATGCCGGCATCACAGCTAGTGTATGATTGCTTGATAGCGACTAATCACTATAAAATAGTACATCTTGAACATGCAAAATTTGGGATCAAAACTGGGCAGTGTAATCTTTACTCGCGACCCTCGAAAGTTGCGACTGGGCGGCCGACGCTCAGTGGTGACAATTGGTTCGTTTGATGGTGTGCACCGTGGGCATCAAGCTATCCTAGAGCAGGTGCGCAGCAGGGCTGAAGAACTGGATATACCTGCGGTGGCAGTGACTTTTGAGCCTCAGCCGCGAGAGTATTTTTCGCCTCAGCAGGCACCTGCCCGACTGATGCGAATGCGCGAAAAGATCCAGTCGCTACTGAACTTTGGCATGCACTATGTGGTCTGTCTGCAGTTTAACAGCAAGCTCAGAGACTTGACTGCTGAGCAGTTTGTTCAGTTGGTGCTGGTGGATGGTCTGGCCACCAAGCAGCTTATTGTGGGCGATGATTTTCGCTTTGGCTGTGATCGCAGTGGTGATTTTAATACCCTGATGCACATGGGAAAGACCCTAGATTTTCAAGTCTGGGATACGCCCACATTGGTTGTTGATGGTGAGCGGGTCAGTAGTACTCGGGTGCGCAAATGCCTTGAGTGCGGGGATTTTCAGCAGGTTACCAGACTGATCGGCAGACCATTTGCGATTTCCGGGCGTGTGTTTCACGGCCAGCACCTGGGGCGAGAGCTGGGTTTTCCCACCGCCAATGTGCAGTTAAACCGCTATCGCGCACCGCTTTCGGGAGTCTACGCAGTGTTGGTTCAAGTGGAGGGTTGTTCACAGCAGTACAGAGGTGCAGCCAATGTCGGGGTGCGGCCAACGGTGGGAGATCTTATTAGACCTATTCTAGAGGTGCATCTTCTGGATTTCGATCAAAATCTCTACGGTCGGCGTATCAATGTGGAATTTCTGCACAAGATTAGAGATGAGCAAAAATTTACTTCGGTGGAACACCTAGTCAGCAATATTCGTGTTGATATAGAAAAAATTACCAACTGGTTCGATCAAGCTGGTCGCCCAGATACCTAACAAATTAGGGTCAAAATGACTGAAAAAACAGATTACAAGGCAACGCTGAATTTGCCGCAAACCCAATTTCCCATGCGTGCCAATCTCGCCCAGCGCGAGCCGGCAATATTAAAGCAGTGGCAGGACAGTGATTTGTATGGGCAAATCAGAAAGGCTAGAGATGGCCGTGAGCAATATATTTTGCATGACGGCCCCCCCTATGCCAATGGTGATATTCATCTGGGCCATGCGGTCAACAAGACGCTGAAAGATATTATTGTCAAAGCAAAGACCATGAGCGGTTTTGATGCCCCCTATATTCCCGGATGGGACTGTCATGGACTTCCGATTGAGCACAATGTAGAAAAAAAGATTGGTAAAGCTGGGGTCAAAGTTGAGTACAGCAAGTTTCGACAGAAATGCCGAGACTATGCACTGCGTCAAGTTGATGGCCAGCGAAGAGATTTTGTCAGACTCGGCGTTTTAGGCGATTGGCAAAATCCCTACCTCACTATGAACTTTGATGTCGAGGCGGATATTATTCGCGCCCTTGGCAAAATTGCCGAAAATGGGCACTTGGTCAAGGGTTACAAGCCGGTTTATTGGAGCGTGGTGGGTGGCTCTGCTCTGGCTGAGGCGGAGGTGGAATATCAGGACAAGACCTCAAATTCTGTGGATGTGGCCTATCCAGTCAGTGATCAGAGCCAACTGGAAAATTTGACAAAAGCCTTTGACGGTCTGCCCGGTCAGGGTGAGATCAGTGTGGTCATATGGACCACTACCCCCTGGACACTGCCCAGCAGTCAAGCGATTGCTGTGGGTGCCGATTTGGAATACAGCCTGGTGCAATGCGGCTCAGGCGGTGATCAGTTCAGGCTGATTTGTTGTTCTGAGCTAGTGGCATCGGTAATGGCGCGCATTGAAATGGATGAATACAGTATATTGGGTTGCTGTCGTGGTGCTGACCTCGAGCACCTGATCACAGACCATCCGTTTTATCCGCGTCAGATACCGGTGTTACTGGGGAATCATGTGACTACCGATGCCGGTACCGGATGTGTACACACTGCGCCAGATCACGGTGTTGATGATTTCAATGTCGCCAGACAGTACGGTATTGGCACGCTGAATTATGTGCTGGGCAACGGTGTGTTTAGGGATGATGTAGTGCAATTTGCCGGCCAGCATGTCTACAAGGTGGACGATGCTATTATCGATCTGTTGCGATCGAAAGGGCGTCTGTTGAGTTGTGGCAAAATTACCCATAGTTACGCCCACTGCTGGCGAACTAAAACGCCACTTATCTATAGAGCAACACCCCAGTGGTTTATCTCCATGGAGCAAAATGGCCTGTTAGAGCAGGCTGTGCAGGCGGTTAAATCGGTGAGCTGGCACCCCTCTTGGGGCCAGGCGCGTATTGAAGCCATGCTCGAGGCCAGTCCCGATTGGTGTATCTCGAGACAGCGTACCTGGGGAGTGCCTATTCCCCTGTTCGTCCACCGTCAAACCGGAGAGCTTCACCCCGATACCGCCGAGATTATGGGGCGAGTTGCTGACCGGGTAGAGCAGCAGGGTATGGATGCTTGGTTCGAAGCCGATGATGCCGATTTTTTGGGTGCAGCGACCGCCGATTATCAAAAGGTTACCGACACTCTGGACGTCTGGTTTGATTCCGGCGTGACCCACAGCTCGGTAATTGATGCTAGGCAGGCGTTGCGCTATCCCGCAGATCTCTATTTGGAGGGCTCAGATCAGCATCGCGGCTGGTTTCAGTCATCGCTGAAAACGGCAATTGCCATCAATGGGTCGGCGCCTTACAAAGCGGTATTAACCCACGGGTTTACTGTGGATGAAAACGGCCGCAAGATGTCCAAGTCAATTGGCAATGTGGTCTCTCCGCAAAAGGTTATCAACGAACTGGGTGCCGATGTGCTGCGTCTGTGGGTGGCCAGTGCCGATTTTAGTGCTGAGATGACAGTCTCGGATGAGATCCTCAAGCGCGCCGGTGATTCCTACCGCCGCATTCGCAACACCGCGCGCTACTTTCTGTCCAATATTGATGGTTTCGATCCGCAACAGCACAGTGTGCAACACGGCGATCTACTGGCGCTGGATCGCTGGGCGCTGGACTGTGCAGCCCAATTGCAGGACGACATTATCAGTCACTACGACAATTTTCAGTTCCATCAAATCTATCAAAAATTGCACAACTTCTGTGTGCGCGATATGGGCGGATTTTACCTAGATATTATCAAGGACCGCATCTATACCTGTGGTGAGAACAGTCTGCCACGGCGGTCGGCGCAGACGGCGCTCTATCATATCGCCGAGGCCTTTGTGCGCTGGATTGCGCCGATACTCAGTTTTACCGCTCATGAAATCTGGGGCTTTATGCCCGGCGATCGACAGGGGTCAGTTTTTGTCGCTGAATGGCACCCATTGCCGCGCTTGACCTCTCAGGAGAAAATTGACAAAGCGGACTGGGAGGTTATCTTACAGGCCAAGGAGGCGATTAATAAGGTGTTGGAAGCACAGCGTGTTGAAGGCCTCGTCAAGGGTTCACTGCAGGCGGATATTCAGCTTTTTGCCGGTCCTGAGATTTATCAATCACTGGCCAAGCTCGGCGATGAGTTGCGCTTTGTGACCATCACTTCAAAGGCACAACTGATGCCCCTGCAACAGGCTAGTGGCAATGCTCAGGACTCGACTCTGGCGCAGTTGAAGATAGTAATCGATCGTGCTACCGCGGAAAAATGTGTGCGCTGTTGGCACTTTATCGATGATGTTGGTAGCCACCAGGAGCACCCGCAGATCTGCGGTCGCTGTATTGAAAATATCAGCACTGAGGGCGAGGTTCGCCACTATGCCTAAAAGCCGCTTTAATTTGCAGTCACCAGCTTGGCTGTGGTTTGCCATCGCAGCAGTGCTGTTGCTGGCCGATCAGATCACCAAGTTATGGATCGTCGAAAATTATACCTATGGTACCGGTGATAGCATCACTGGATTTTTTAATTTGGTCCATGTGCGCAACTACGGCGCGGCGTTCAGCTTCTTGGATAATGAAGGCGGCTGGCAGCGCTGGGGTTTTAGTATTTTTGCCGCTGTGATCAGTGTGGTGCTGATAGTTTGGATTGCGCGCCTATCGCCGCAGAAAAAGCTTGAAGGACTGGCTCTGGGATTGATACTAGGGGGTGCGTTGGGCAACCTCTACGATCGAGTGACACTGGGCTTCGTTGTAGACTTTTTAGACTTTCACTGGTCTGGCTGGCATTTTCCCGCGTTTAATGTGGCTGATTCTGGCATTACCTTGGGTGCCCTATTGATACTGGTAGATGGTTTTTTAAACCGCACTGACCAAACTGATAACAAAGAGGCTGATGCCCCATGAGCATTACTATTGATACCGGTGTTCAAGTGACCCTGCACTTCTCACTAGCACTGGAGAACGGTGAGATTGTAGACTCTAATTATGACAAAAAGCCGGCGACATTTACCCTGGGCGATGGCAATTTGCTGCCCGGATTTGAGCAAAAGCTCGTGGGGCTGAAAGCAGGCGATCAACGCGAGTTTACCCTGCCACCTGCCAGTGCCTTTGGTCAGCGCAATCCGGAGAATATCCAGCAGGTAGATCGCAGCCACTTCGACCAACAGGAGCTTGAGCTGGGTGCAGTGTTCTCCTTTCAAAATGGTGATGGTGAGCTTCCCGGCGTGATTACCGAAGTTGGAACCGATCAGGTTACAGTGGATTTCAATCATCCCCTGTCTGGACACAGTATTATTTTTCGGGTGGATATTATTAATCTAGCACCCGCCACTCTGCATTAATTGTGAGGCGTTGATCCCGTGCAAGTGAAGCTCGCCAATCCCAGAGGCTTTTGTGCCGGCGTAGACCGGGCTATTGATATTGTTAATCTGGCTCTGGATCATTTTGGAGCGCCCGTCTATGTGCGCCATGAGGTTGTGCACAATAAGTTTGTGGTGGATGAATTGCGTGCTCGCGGAGCGGTATTTGTCGACGAGATTGAGGAAATTCCCGATGATGTGGTGGTCATTTTCAGCGCCCATGGGGTTTCTCAGGAGGTTCAACGCCAAGCTGCGGTAAGGCACTTGAAGGTATTCGACGCCACCTGCCCCCTGGTTACCAAAGTCCATCTCGAAGTCAGCAAGTACAGTGCTGAGGGTAGGGAATGCGTTTTAATTGGTCACAGAGGTCACCCGGAAGTAGAGGGCACCATGGGACAATACGATACCTCTGCCGGTGGGCGAATCTATTTGGTAGAGAGTGAGGAGGATGTAGAGACACTACAGGTTAATAATCCCGAAAAGCTCGCCTATGTCACCCAGACCACCTTATCTATGGATGATACCGCTCTGGTAATTGCCGCCTTGAGACGCAGATTTCCCCCAATTGTGGGTCCCCGCAAAGATGATATTTGCTATGCCACGCAAAATAGACAGGATGCGGTCAAGCAGTTGGCGCTGGAATCTGATGTAGTGCTGGTGGTTGGATCAGTAACCAGTTCAAACTCAAATCGCCTCAAGGAGTTGGCTGAGCGCTGTGGATGTGAGGCCTTTTTAATTGATGGTGCCGAGGATATACAGGCAGATTGGCTGCAGTCTGCAGGGACTGTTGGTGTCACTGCTGGCGCATCGGCACCAGAGGTCTTAGTGCGCGGTGTTGTCGATAGACTCGTTGATCTGGGCGCCCAACCTCCTGTTGAGCTGGACGGTGTCACCGAGACCATTAGTTTTTCCCTGCCAAAAGAGCTCAGGCTTTAGGGGCTAAGTTCTTTCACTGATATAGTCAAATAGCGCTTCGGTAGAGGCATCGAAATTGGCTGTTTTGGATGAATCGCCCAGAAGTTCATTGGCCATTTTCTTGCCCAACTCCACTCCCCACTGATCAAAGGAATTAATATTCCACAGGCTTCCCTGAACAAAAACCTTGTGCTCGTACAGCGCTATTAAGGCACCGAAATTTTTTGGCGATAAGCGTTCTAGCAGCAGCACATTGGAGGGTTTGTCGCCGGCATAGTGCCGGTGTGGCTCTCCCTCAGGGGCAGCTTGACCTAGCATTAGCGCCGATGCCTGAGCCAGCATATTACCCAACAGAACCCGATGATGTTCGGGGTTGCTCAGTGGGTCGGTCACGGCAGCGATAAAGTCAACCGGCGCCAATCTGGTACCCTGATGTAGCAGTTGAAAAAAGGCGTGCTGACCGTTGGTGCCGGTCTGACCCCACAGGATAGGCCCGGTTTGGTAATCAACTTGCTGTCCATCGAGGTTGGTAGATTTGCCGTTGCTCTCCATATCCAATTGCTGCAGGTAGGCCGGCAGTAGAGCCAGACGCTCACAGTAGGGGATCACCGCAGTGGACTGAATCTTTATAAAGTTGCTGTACCAAATGCCCAGAAGCGCCAGAATCACCGGCATATTTTGCGCCAGAGGAGCCTCTTTAAAGTGTCTGTCCATTGCTCTGGCGCCGGCTAGCATCTGTTGAAAATTTTCGAAGCCAATGGCAATGGCAATGGAGAGTCCGATGCTCGACCACAGCGAGTAACGACCGCCAACCCAGTCTGAAAATTCAAGGATTTGCGAAGGCGGAATGCCGTAGGCGAGGGCGGCGCTGGGATTGGCGGTTAGTCCGATAAAGTGTCGGCTGGTCTGGGGTTTTTCTAATCCCAGGTGCTCCTTGAACCAGCTGATGGCGGTTTTAGCATTTAATAGGGTCTCTTGGGTAGTAAAGGTTTTACTGGCTATAGAGACTAGGGTGGTCTCTGGATTCAGTTTCTTCAGCGTGGAGAGGATCTGTGCGCCGTCCACATTGGAGATAAAGTGTAGATCAATGCCTGGATGCCGGTATTCCTCCAGAGCATTGCACGCTAGCTTGGGGCCCAGATCGGAGCCGCCGATACCTATATTGACCACATCGGTAATAGGTTTGCCGGTGCTGCCCAGCCAGTTGCCACTGCGAATTTTTTCACTGACCTGTTTTACGTCCAGCAACTGTTCAGTTACTTGATTGATGCGCTGCTTAAATTCCCCGCTGTCGTCATCTTCCGTTGAGGCACGCAGCGCTGTATGCAAAACCGCTCGGTTCTCGGTGCGATTGATGGGCGCGCCTGCGAACATCGCATCGCGGTGGGCAAGCAGTGGTGATTGCTCTGCAAGTTCCAGAAGGGATTGCCAAACTTGATCACTGACTAGATTTTTCGAGAAATCTAGCAGTAACTCGCCGACTTGCAGGCTATATTTGTCAGCTCTACTCTCATCATTGTCAAACAGTGCTTTAATGGTTGTAGGCGATTCCGGATTGTTGAGCTGGCTCGCCAGCTTTTCAAGTTGTTGCCATGCAGGGGTATTGATGGGTGAGTAGGCAGTGTTGTTCATCGGCGATGTCCTGTTTATCCGCGACGGGCGGGGGCGAAATGTCATTTAATTGAAAACTAGTACTAGAATACTACAGGGTTAAATCAGTGAGCAAAATACTACAGCAGATCACAGATAAGCTTTTGTCAGTACGGGATGTTAAAATTCTACCCGTCTATTTAGATTAATCCGATAGCAGTCCATTGGGATTATACGTTTTTTTGTGTAATAAAATTACATTTTTTGCCAGAAATTAGGGGAATAACTGGTCAAAACCTGTAATTTTGTTACAATTAGACCGAATAAAATTGGGAGCAGATATGGGCCAAGTAAACAATCAGATCGCCGAGGTTACCGAGCGCATTAGAGAGCGAAGTGCCAGTTTGCGCGCTGCATATCTGCATCGTTTGCAGGAAGATTTTAACAACCGTCCAGAGCGCGGTAAGTTGAGTTGCGGTAACCTGGCCCATGGATTTGCCGCCTGTGGTGAGCAGGATAAAAACAGCCTGCGCCTGATGGAGGCAGCCAATATAGGGATTGTGACTGCCTATAACGATATGCTGTCAGCCCACCAGCCCTACGCGACTTATCCCGACAAGCTCAAGCAGGCACTGCGAGAGATTGGTTGTACCGCACAAGTTGCCGGCGGTGTCCCAGCGATGTGTGATGGTGTGACTCAGGGACAGGATGGCATGGAGCTCAGTCTGTTGAGTCGCGATCTGATTGCCCAGGCCTCTGCGGTGGCGCTCTCCCATCAGATGTTTGATGGTGTGTTGGCGCTTGGGATCTGCGACAAGATTGTTCCCGGTCTATTGATGGGTGTCCTCAGTTTTGGCTACCTGCCGGCACTTTTTGTTCCCGCTGGACCCATGGAGTCTGGATTGCCCAACAAGGAGAAGCAGCGAATTCGTCAACTGTATGCGCAGGGCAAGATCGGCCGTGAAGAGCTGTTGCAGGCGGAGTCCGATTCCTATCACAGTCACGGCACCTGTACTTTTTATGGCACGGCTAACAGTAACCAAGTGGTTTTAGAAGCCCTTGGGCTGCAGATGCCGGGCAGTTCGTTTGTCAATCCGGACAATCCATTGCGCGACAAGCTAACCACAGAGGCCGGCTACCAAATAGCGCGGATCACTGCGCAGGGCAGCGACTATCGACCCGTGGGCAGAGTTGTAGATGAGCGGGCGATTGTCAATGGCACCGTGGCGCTGTTGGCTTCGGGCGGTTCTACCAACCACAGTATGCATCTGGTTGCTATCGCCAGGGCTGCGGGGATCTTGCTAAATTGGGATGATATAGCGGACCTCTCCGCCGCCGTTCCACTGTTGGCTAAGGTGTATCCCAACGGACAGGCCGATGTTAACCACTTTCACGCTGCAGGCGGCACTAGCTGTCTGTTTAGGCAGCTGTTAGATGCCGGTTACATGCATGGCGATGCCAACACCGCCTGGGGAGATAGCTTTGCAGATTTTATCCAAGAGCCCAGCCTTGAGGCGAATGGAGACTTGGTTTGGAAACCTTCACCTCTGACACCTCTAGATACTGAGGTGCTGACTACCCCAGCAAAGCCATTTTCCACTGAGGGTGGGTTGCGACTGTTACAGGGTAATCTGGGGCGCGCAGTTATCAAGGTCTCTGCGGTGGCTGAAGACAATCAAATCGTTGAAGCCCCCGCCGTGGTTATCGATAGTCAGGAGCAGTTGGAGCCACTGTTTAAGTCGGGTGCCTTAGATCGTGACTGTGTGGTGGTGGTTCGCTATCAGGGGCCCAGAGCACTGGGTATGCCGGAACTGCACAAGCTCACGCCATTCTTGGGTACATTGCAGGATCGCGGCTACAGTGTGGCGCTGTTGACTGACGGCCGCATGTCCGGCGCTTCAGGAAAGGTTCCTGCAGCTATCCATCTGGTGCCAGAGGCCGCCAGTGGTGGACTGTTAGCAAAAATTCAGGATGGAGATATGGTTCGTCTGGATGCGACTACCGGTGAACTCTCGGTATTAGTGGATCTCAACGAACTGCAGGCTCGAGATGCTGCACCCCAGCCCGCCGCTGGGCAGCTGGGCTGTGGTCGCGAACTGTTTGCGGTCAACCGGCAAAATATTAGCAGTGCCGAACAGGGCGCTTCATTTATCTTTCCCGAGGTCTAGATGATGCCCGTAGAGTGGAATTTAGTTGCCGATATTGGCGGCACCAATGCGCGATTTTCCGCTGTGCCCGTGGGTGCTTTGGAAAGCCAGCATATTTTCCAATATTCCGTTGAAAAACACCCGCAGTTTTCAGATTTATTGACTGATGTGCTCAGCGATATCGCCGCTGCGACCGGCTGGGACAGAGCGCCCCAAAGTGCCTGCTTAGCCGTGGCCTGTCCGGCGGACAATGAGGAGATTGCATTTACCAACAGTCACTGGCGATTCACAAAAACTGAGTTGCAGCAGCTTCTAAACTGTGAACAGTTGGCAGTGATCAATGACTTCGAGGCGGTGGCTCACGGCATTACTGAGTTAGATGACCATGACCTGGTGCAGATCGGTGGTGACAAGCCGTTGATTGACAGGCCGATCGGTATTCTCGGGGCCGGAACCGGACTGGGTGTTGCTGGCCTAATACCTCGGGGAGACAGTTATCAGGTTATAGATACAGAGGGTGGGCATGCCGATTATGCGCCCATCGATAATCAGCAGGCTGCTGTGGTCGATGTGCTTCGTCAGCAGTATGGTAGGGTTTCCCTTGAGCGACTGCTATCAGGTAAAGGGCTGCTGAATATTTATCGGGCACTCTGTAGCTTAAACGCTGTTCCTCCAAGCTTTGAGACGCCAGCAGATATCGTGGCAGCGGCTGAGAGTCAGCAGGACGCTCAAGCAGTGCAGACAGTGCAGATGTTTTGTGAAGGGCTGGGCGCTGCGGCTGGGAATTTGGCCCTCACCTTGGGTGCCAAAGGAGGCATCTATCTGGCAGGCGGAGTGGTGCCTAGGTTTCAAGCGTTGTTTATCGCTAGCCAGTTTCGCCATAAATTTGAAGACAAGGGGCGGTTTGTCAACTATCTCAAGCCCATACCCGTGTTCCTAGTGGTCCGTGAAAATTTAGGACTTCTCGGAGCAGCAAAAAAATTGATTCATCGCTGAGCAAGGAGAAAAATTGTGCAGACCATGTTGGACGCCAACCCAATTATTCCGGTTATTACCATAGAGCAGGTTGAAGATGCTGTACCACTGGCTGAAGCTTTGGTCTCTGGTGGCATAAAGGTTTTAGAGATTACATTAAGGACGGATGCCGCTGTCGAGGGTATTCGTCAGATTATCAAGCATGTGCCCGAGGCAATTGTCGGAACTGGCACCGTCTGTGGCGAGGAGCAGGTAAAATTATCTGAGGATCTGGGTTGTCAGTTTATGATTTCACCGGGCATCACCAACCAGTTGTTGAGCTGGGCAGAAAACGCCTCCGTACCATTTTTGCCGGGAATATCCACTGTGGGTGAGCTGATGTGCGCAATGGAGCGGGGGTTTACAACCTTTAAGTTTTTCCCAGCCGAGGCCGCTGGCGGGGTGGCCACGCTAAAGGCTATGGCTGGACCCTTTAGCAGTGCTAGGTTTTGTCCCACAGGTGGTATTGGGTTGCACAATGCAGCGGACTACCTGAAACTGCCAAATGTGATTTCTGTAGGTGGATCCTGGATCGCAGAGAAACAGTTAATCAGAGATAAGCGCTGGGATGAAATCCAGAAGTTGGCGCGAGAGGCGGTCGACCTAGCGGCTTCCTGTAAATCCTAAGTAGCGAAGTATCATAGTGGAGATGTAGGCCATGAGTAGTAAAATTGATCTAGTTGTTTTTGGTGCGCGCGGTGATCTGGCCCGGCGCAAACTGTTTCCGGCGCTCTATCAGTTGGACCGGGCGGGGCTTCTGGACGGCGGTATCCGAATTGCCGCCGTGGCGCGAGAGGAGCTGGATACACCCGCATTTCTGCAGTCAACTGAAGAACTGTTAAAGTCAAATCTGGCAAAAAGTTGGGATGAACAGGTCTGGAAGCGCTTTAGTCAACGCCTGCAATATCTGCGCATCGACTTTTCGCGCAAACAGCAATTTGAAGCGTTAAAGCAGTGGTCGCTCGCGGGGAGAACCCTAATTTTTTATATGGCCACCCCACCCAGCATGTTCGGTCCAATCTGCAAGCATTTAGATAGTGCAGGTTGCGTCGATCAGCAGGCGCGCATCGTCCTGGAAAAACCCATTGGGCATGATTTAGAGAGCTCCCAAGAGGTCAATGACACGGTGGGTAAATATTTTCCCGAGCGCAATATCTACCGGATTGACCATTATCTGGGTAAAGAGACAGTGCAAAACCTACTGGCACTGCGCTTTGCCAATCGAATGATTAATTCGCAATGGGATAATAGCTGCATTGATCATGTGGAGATCACAGCCGCTGAGACGGTGGGTATTGAAGGTCGCTGGTCCTACTACGACAAGGTAGGTCAGCTTCGTGATATGGTTCAAAATCATCTGCTGCAACTACTCTGCATGGTGGCTATGGAACCCCCAAATCGATTAGAAGCGGATGAAATTCGCGCAGAGAAAGTTAAGTTGCTCAGGGCGATGAGTCCGATCGACCGTCGCAATGTCACCGAACGAGCGGTGCGCGGGCAATACGCTGCGGGATGGATTTCCGGTGAGCCTGTGGTTGGTTATATGGAAGAAGAGGGCAGTGAGGCAGACAGTAGTAATACCGAGACTTTTGTCGCGCTCAAAGTGTTTATCGATAACTGGCGATGGGCCGGGGTCCCGTTCTACCTTCGCACTGGTAAGCGAATGAAAGAAAAAGTGACTCAGGTGGTGATTACCTACAAAGATAATCCCCACGGGATTTTCACGGATGATGATCAGGAAGCCAATAATCGCCTGGTGATTCGCCTTCAGCCCAATGAGGGTATTCAGTTGGAAATGGTGTCCAAAAAGCAGAGTATGGAAGAGCGTTTAAGCCTTGAAAAGCGCACGCTAAACCTCGATTTTCACGATGCAACTGGTGATTCACGTATTCCCGATGCCTATGAGCGCTTATTCCTTGAGGTCATCAATGGCGATCAATGGCTGTTTGTTAGCCGTGAAGAAATCGAAGCATCCTGGCAGTGGTGTGACAACTTGCTGGAGGCCTGGGCAGATAACAAAATTGCTACCAAGTCATACAGTGCGGGTTCCTGGGGGCCATCAAAGGCTGAGCTGTTGATTGAGAGTGATGATCGCAGCTGGTACGAAATGTAGAACGGACGGTTATCCGAGGAGAGCCACGGTGGAAACGCTAAAATTTGATAATGCGACGGCCTTAGATGTCGCACTGGCTGATCAGGTAGCCACGCGACTCGAAAGTTCCATAGAGCGCTGCGGATCCGCATCTCTCGTGGTATCTGGAGGTCGAACCCCACTGGGATTTTTTCATGAGCTGTCCCAGCGCAGTCTCGATTGGTCTAAAGTTACGGTCACCCTGGCCGATGAGCGCTGGGTGGACAACAGTCACAGCGATAGCAACGAGAAACTAGTGCGTGAGAATCTGCTGATAAACAAGGCCGCTGAGGCAGAATTTGTGCCACTTAAAAATGGCGCGACATCGGCCCAGTTGGGTCAGACACAGATCGATACGCGGCTAGCAGTCCTAGGTGAGTTTAGCGTAGTCATTTTGGGTATGGGTAATGATGGTCACACGGCATCCCTGTTTCCGGGAGCTGAGGCTCTCAGTCAGGGGTTGGATATGGCCTCGGGCCGCAGTTGCCTGGCGGTAATGCCGCTTGAGGCGCCCCATGAGCGGATTAGTTTGACACTGCCGCGTCTACTGCAAACCGAGCATTTGGTGATTCATATTTGTGGTGCCGAAAAGCAAAAGGTTTTAGAGGATGCCCTGGGCGGAGATGACATCGCTGAGCTACCCATACGCGCAGTGATCCAGCAAAACCAATGTCCAGTAACGGTCTTTTGGGCGAACTGAGCTAGCTTAAAGTTGGCCATCCCTGGCCAGGGAAGAGACGGTTTTTCAAGCTAGCGAATGGTTTCGCCAACCCGAACAATTTTTAAAGTATTGGTACCACCGTGTACATTGACAAAATCCCCCTTGGTAATCAGCACCAAGTCACCATCGGATACCACCTCGAGCTCTCGCAGTTTCTCCACCGCCGAGTGATTGACCTCAGAGGGGTCTAGCGCAGAGGCTTTAAAAGGAATCGGTACTACCCCTCGGTAAAGCGTGGCGACTTCACAGGTGCCGGGTTTCTCTGCCATAGCATAAATGGGTAGTGATGAGGAAATACGCGACATCAACAGCGGGGTGTAGCCGGTTTCAGTCATACAGATGATGGCCTTGACGCCCTGCAGGTGGTTGGCCACATACATTGCCGATAGCGCTAGGGATTCATCGATTCGTTGAAATATTTCATTGATACGGTGTTGAGAGCGCTGGGCTAGCGGGTGTTTTTCAGCGCCCTCAATCACTCTGGCCATAGCTTTGACAGTTTCAACAGGATACTTGCCCACTGCGGTTTCCGCCGATAGCATCACGGCATCTGTGCCATCCAGTACTGCATTGGCGACATCAAACACCTCAGCGCGAGTCGGGGTTGGCGCATTGATCATCGACTCCATCATTTGTGTTGCGGTAATAACAATTTTGTTGGCTGAATTGGCCGCCTCAATTAACTGTTTTTGCACGGCGACCAAATTGGCATCGCCGATTTCTACCCCGAGATCGCCACGAGCTACCATAATGCCGTCGGAATGGTCGATAATACCCGGAAGCAACTCATCAGTTATCGCCTCTGCACGCTCTATTTTAGCGATAATATGTGCATTGCTACCGGCCTCTAGTAATAGATTTCTGGTCTCGATTACATCCACTGCGGAACGCACAAAAGAGATTGCCAAATAGTCGGTATTGAGAGCCGCAGCAGTTTTAATATCTGCCTTATCTTTGTCGGTTAATGCACTGGCAGACAAGCCACCGCCAAATTTATTGACCCCTTTTTTACTCGATAGGACACCACCTTGAAGAGTCACACAGTGTGCAGTGCGAGGAGATTTCTCTTCGACCCTGAGGGTTAATCGTCCATCGTCAAGGAGCAATGTATCCCCCTGGTTGATATCCTCCAGTAATTGCCTATCTAAATAGACACCCTGTTGACTGCCCAGCTGCGGATCAATAGTACTATCCAAGATAAACTTATCGCCTGGCGCCAGCAGAATATTCTCGCCATTGGCGAAGCTGCCGATGCGTATCTTTGGGCCCTGCATATCACAGAGGATTCCCACAGGGGTATTTAATGAGCGCCCCAGATCGCGGATGAGATTAGCCCGCTGGGTGTGCTCCTCGGCACTGCCGTGGGAAAAGTTTAAGCGGAACACATTGACACCGGCGCCGATCAGTTTGGCTATGCTGTCGGGGTCACTGCTCTGTGGTCCCAGGGTGGCAAGGATCTTAGTTCTGCGCGGCATCGGCGATTAACCTGCGTTTAACAGTACTAGGCTGTTGTCGAGCATGCGATTGGAAAAGCCCCATTCGTTGTCGTACCAGGCCATAACTTTGACCAGTGAACCATTGACTCTGGTTTGCAGGGAGTCAAAATTGCAGGAGTAGGGGATGTGATTGAAGTCAGTAGAGACTAAAGGCAGGCTGCAATAACTCAAAACGTCAGAGAGTTCACCCTGTGCTGCCTGCTTGAGGATCTCATTGACCTCGTCTGCGGATGTTTTGCGAGTTGCGTTAAAAGTCAGGTCTACCAACGATACATTGATAGTGGGTACGCGAACTGCCAAACCGTCTAACTTACCTGCCAGTTTTGGCAGCACCTCGCCAATTGCAACCGCCGCTCCGGTTTTTGTCGGGATCATTGACTGGGTGGCTGAGCGCGCGCGGTAGACATCTGAGTGATACACATCACTGAGTTGTTGATCATTAGTATAAGCGTGAACAGTGGTCATATAGCCACTCAAAATACCCAGAGAATCATCCAGTGGCTTAACCAGAGGCGCTAGGCAGTTGGTGGTGCAAGATGCATTGGAGATAACCTGATGAGAGCTATCCAGTTGATGGTGATTGATGCCGTAGACTACTGTCGCATCAACATTTGAGCCAGGTGCAGAGATAATGACCTTGCTAGCACCGCCGGCGATATGCAGGACAGCCCTATCGCGACTGGTAAATACGCCGGTGCATTCGCAGACTAAATCCACGCCCAGTTCGCTCCAGGGTAAATTGGCAGGATCCCGCTCGCTGAACCACTGGATTGGCTGTCCGTTGACAATCAGTCGGTCGCTGTCAGTCTCGACCTGGTGAGCAAATCGTCCATGTACCGTGTCAAATTGCAGTAGATGCGCACTGATATTGACATCGCCAAGATCATTGATAGCAACGATTTGCATTATCTTCTGCAGTTCGGGCCTTTCATAGTAGGCTCTAACAATATTTCGGCCGATGCGGCCAAAGCCGTTAATGGCTATCTTGTACATGAGAGCGCACCCAGATATGTAGTAAAATTACATAAATTATAGATTTATTGGGGTATAATTTCAATTATAATAGTGAATATTTGGTAAAATTACATAAACTATGCCGGTTATCAAGGATACTAAAAATTGTCGGTGAATTTTCTGTTGACTGGATCGGTCAACAAAATAAGATTTCCCGCTACACAGTCGGTAACCCTATAATAGGAACAGCGTTAAGTGAGTACATGAGATGCAAAGCCAAAACCTGATCAATGTCATTACCGAAGAATTGCCGAATTTAAATAAATCGGAGAGTAAAGTAGCGGGCGTCATTCTCTCTGACCCCGAAGCTGCCACACAATCCAGTATCGCCAATTTAGCTGCTAGAGCAGGGGTCAGTGAACCCAGCGTCAACCGATTTTGTAAGCGCTTCAATGCGTCGGGATTCCCGGATTTCAAACTTAAATTGGCCATGTCACTGGCCAGTGGGGTGCGCTTTGTCAGTCGCAGTGTAGATCCCCAGGATGATGTCTCTAGCTACACGCCTAAAATCATCGAAAGTACCATCAGCAACCTCGCTCTGGTGCGCGATAGCATAAGCCACAGTCAAGTCGATAAAGTGGTCGATAAGTTGATTCAAGCGAAGCGGATTTATTTTTTTGGGCTCGGTGCTTCAGGGGCCGTTGCCAGAGATGCTGAAAATAAATTTTTTAGGTTTAACCTGCCGGTTTCCAGCCACGAGGATGTGTTGATGCAGCGGATGTTGGCATCCACAGGTACCACAGGGGACGTATTTTTTATCATCTCCCACACGGGTCGAACCAAGGAAATTGTAGAGATCGCTAGAATTGCCCGTGAGAACGGTTCAACTGTAATCGGATTGACAGCAGCCAACTCCCCTTTGGCAGAGTTTAGTAGTGTGGCGCTAGATATAGATATTCCTGAAAATACTGATGAATATATGCCTATGTCATCGCGCATTGTGCATCTGGTTATTCTCGATGTATTGGCTACTGGTGTGACATTGCGCCGTGGATCAGATTTTTTGCCCCATCTTGAGAAAATCAAAAGTAGCCTAAAGCCCACCAGATACAAAACTGAAAACACCCAATAAATTGATTCATCTCAGTTTTTACTGAGGGTAAAAACCTCAAGCTGCTCCAACAAATACAAATCTGAATATTTGCGTTTTCGTAAAGTTTAGACACAAGCCATTTATGATCTACAATAGCTCGTCTAGGAAAAACTTTATCTTTGCGATAACAATGATAAACCATAAAAACAGGTTTTCTGGAGCACCCAATGTCAGCACCCAAGGTCTATAAGGTCGATAGCCAATTCGCCGATAACGCGTGGATTGACCACCAAAAATATCAGGCAATGTACCGCCAATCCATTGAGGATCCCGAGGAATTTTGGGCGCAGCAGGCCAACCAATTCTTGACCTGGGACAAGCCTTGGCAGACATTGACGAGCAGTGACTTCAGCGCAGGTGAGACCAGTTGGTTTGCCGGCGGCAAACTCAATGTCACCGTCAACTGCATCGATCGCCATTTATCCGACAAAGCGCAACAAACTGCGATTATTTGGGAGGGCGATGATCCTGCAGATGAGGCTGCAATCACCTACGCAGAACTTCATGATCAGGTCTCACGGCTGGGAAATCTACTGCGGCAGCGAGGGGTCAACAAAGGCGATCGGGTCTGTATCTACATGCCAATGATCCCAGAAGCGGCCTATGCCATGTTGGCCTGTGCCCGCATAGGTGCAGTGCACTCGGTGGTATTTGGCGGATTTTCTCCTGAGGCCCTAAAGGATCGCATCTTGGATTCCGACTGTCGTGTGGTAATTACAGCCGACCAGGGTGTCCGTGGTGGTCGTGTAATCCCTCTGAAAAAAAATACCGACCAGGCATTGGAAAGTTGCCCCAATGTTCACAGCTGCATTGTGGTGCAGCGCACCGGCTGCGAAATTGACTGGCATCAACAGCGGGATATTTGGTACCACCAGGGCATAGAGTCTGTAGATAGCAACTGTCAGCCTGAGCAGATGGATTCAGAAGATCCACTGTTTATTCTGTATACCTCGGGGTCAACCGGCAAACCAAAGGGTGTAGTCCACACCACTGGAGGCTATTTGCTAATGGCTGCTATGACTCACCAATATACCTTTGATTACCAGCCGGGTGATGTCTATTGGTGCACTGCAGATGTGGGTTGGATCACCGGCCATAGTTATATCATTTACGGTCCCCTGTGCAATGGTGCAATTACCCTGATGTTTGAGGGCGTGCCCACATATCCTGATGCTTCGCGCTTCTGGCAGGTGGTAGATAAGCACCAAGTTAATCAATTTTACACAGCACCCACCGCACTCAGGTCACTCATGGGCGCCGGTGATGATTGGGTCAAACAGACCTCTCGCAGCTCCTTAAAACTCTTGGGGACCGTGGGTGAACCCATTAATCCTGAGGCGTGGGAGTGGTACTACCATGTGGTGGGTGAATCCCGCTGTCCAATTGTCGACACCTGGTGGCAGACCGAGACCGGTGCGCATATGTTAACCCCCCTGCCCGGTGCCACTGCATTAAAACCCGGCTCAGCGGCAAAACCGTTCTTTGGCGTGCAACCAGTTTTACTGGATGCAGAGGGCTCGGAAATTGAAGGCCCCGGAGAGGGGCTGTTGATGATAAAGTCCACTTGGCCAAGCCAGATCCGTACGGTTTTCGGTAACCATCAGCGCTGTATTGACACTTACTTTAGTGCCTATCCCAACTATTATTTCACCGGTGATGGTGCCAGACGAGATGCTGAGGGTTATTACTGGATTACCGGGCGGGTCGATGATGTGCTCAATGTATCTGGCCATCGCATGGGTACTGCGGAGATTGAGAGTGCGCTAGTGCTGCATCCGCACGTAGCAGAGGCCGCTGTAGTGGGTTTTCCCCATGATGTTAAGGGACAGGGTATCTACTGTTACATAACTCCAATGGACAATGTGCAGCCCGATGAGCTATTAAAAGATGCATTGATCAAACTCTGTTCTCGTGAGATTGGGCCGATTGCCAAGCCCGATAATATCCAGTGGGCGCCAAGTCTACCGAAAACTCGTTCGGGAAAAATTATGCGCAGGATCTTGCGCAAAATTGCTGCCAATGAGCTAGATGATCTCGGTGATACCTCCACCTTAGCCGATCCGGCTGTGGTTCAGCACTTGATTGAAGCCAGGCAAAATAAGCTTTAATTGATTGCTGGGTGGGTTATCAGATTTTCACCTGATAGACTTTACATTAGGCCCTATAGTCACATGTCCCATCTGTCAGATGGGACCGTCAGTTTGCGTATCAAAAAGACTTTTCCCCGTCACTATTCCAGTTTTAATTGGCACAATTCAGGATTATTCAGGCATCCTCAGATGATCAAAAGGACTTTGTTTAAAATTCTTGTAAGTGCGAAGATTTAATTAGTTGCATCATCCATATGGCCACCCTAAAATTGTCGCGTTATTTTTAAGCGATAACTGGAAATTTCTCTAACCATAGTCTAAATAATACATACAAATGCAATTTTAATTTGCAGGCAACAAAAGAAATGTAGTTAAAGGGAGTACGCGGTGAGCAAATTAAGTATCAGCAAACAATTAGCATCATTAATGAAAGAACATGGGGTGTCCCAGAGCGGCCTATCCCGAGGCTGTGGGGTGCCTCAACCCACGATAAATCGTATCTTAAACGAAAAGACACGAGAACCTAGAAGAGACTCAGTGCTGCGTATTGCCAAATTTTTTGATGTGTCAGTAGAATCACTTTACAAGGAAGCTGACGAGTCTGAAGAGCCCACGGACATATTGTCGCGTACCTATCAGCAGATTATGGCGCTGAGGCCAGATCAACGGAAAAAATTGGTGGCAAAAGTGCTCGAGTGCGATTAGTGACTTTTCCTTCTAGCGCCCATTGATTCAAAAATCGTCAGACAGTTATTCGCTTGAGTTGAAAATAATTGATCTTCCCAACTTCACTCGATTGACTACAGTCAACGAGGTTTGATCCGCTAATAACGCATGTCTATTAGACTTATAGACCAAGACTGGATCCTGGAGTGAATCTTTCTCATCAACGGGCACATTTTAATGTTTGATAATCGCGGTCACCTACAGGGTGACTGCCATACCACCATATCCACAATTGGCACTCCTTTAACTGTATGACTGCCCACAACCCTGTCCGCCTGTTTTTTTTAACCTACCTTCATTGGATATTCACAGAATTGTGCCCCCTGATAATCGTATTTGGGCTCTTTTGCGTTCTACTTGAATTCTGTCGATTGCCTGCTCTAACAGACAGATGCTAAAATAAAATTTCCTAAGGGGCGGCCACCATGGCCTGAGAAGCACCCTTTGAACCTGATCCGGATTATGCCGGCGTAGGAATAGGAGCGATATCTCAATTCTCTTTCGCCACGTCTTTTCTGGGTCTTCGCAAATTGATGTTACCGAGGCCCCCTATGGTTTTTTGCAACAAAATTTCCTCCT
>Ga0213866_10000144_pt1 | contig 59022 bp, 70 predicted proteins | sample PICome_11_FD_160079 | JGI IMG/M metagenome (GOLD analysis project Ga0213866, IMG submission 160079) | Coastal seawater microbial communities near Pivers Island, North Carolina, United States - PICO284 | ecosystem: Environmental > Aquatic > Marine > Coastal | place: USA: North Carolina...
AGCCTTACCCTCAGCTCCAAATAGCTGCCATGAAGAAATTGCAGAAGTATCTGCAAAAGGAGTGACTGAAGTATAGGCACCGGTAGTTGAAGTAATAATAGCAGATCCAGAATTACCTACAACTTTCTTACCTACGTCTGCTGCGTTGAAAGCAGCAGTAGTACCAGTTGTATAGTTGTAAATATAAGTTCCAGTCCACCCATACAATAGAGCCCCATCGGAGCTAAATCTGGTATCTGCAGTGTGACTCGAATTTCCTTGCCAAGTAAAAGAAGTTCCAGAACTTAAGCTTGATAAATCATAGCCTGGAGACATAGTAAAATACTTACTAGTTGTACTACCAAAAGGATCAGAGGCTATTACCAAAGTACCATCAGGGGAAATAGTAACAGCTTGTGTTCGAGATATAAGAGTGCTTGAAGTTGTTCCACTTAGAGATGCAGTTGTAATATCCCACGCGGTCGACATAGTAAATTCTCTTAGTACAGCACTTCCAGAAATACCATCTTGAACCTGATACCCAGTTAACCCATTAGGTTGTATAAACAAACTAGGCATACTATTCACAAAAATAGCAGAAGAAGCCCCATGATAGGATGCGGTACTAAGATCATACGCAGTAGACATCTTCCATTGATAGATTATGTTGTTTTGATAATCTCCAAAATATAAATCATATCCGGAATTAGTTATATGTAAAGGACAATAAATATTGGCAGAACCTGCAACCCTGCTAGACATATCTAATGTATTTGCAGGAGTAGTATTTAGTGTACTTAAATCATGTGGAGTAGACATACTATATTGATAAACAGTTTTTGCATATCCGATTTCATTTGTGCTAGATACCATATATACATGATTACCAGTGGGATCAAATTCTACCACCTGCCAAGAACCTCCACTACCCTGGGATGTAATGCTTGGAGAAGTAGAATTAAGATTAACAGTGCTTGACATTTGATAACCGACTACTGTAGGATTACTATTCGTAAAAGTACCATCACCTGTTGCACTTGGTGTTAATGTTGAACTAGCATAAGAAATTGGTTTTTCATCAAAGAAGTCATAATTTGTGGCATTAGCATTAACGTCCCACTGACCTTTAGAACTAAATCCTTGCTGAGGAATTTCTTTAAACACACTTACATTTGGTACTGGGCTAACATTAGAAGATAAAGTAATAGTAGCGCTTTCATTATTAGCAAAACTTTTAGTTAAGCTACCAAGAGTACCAGCTACTCCTCCCCCAGAGCTAATTGTAATATTTCCAGATCCTAATACTGAATTACCATTTATAGTCTTAATATTAGTATTAGACACTAAAGTACTTTGATATCCTGATAAGTCAGGAGGTGTGTACGTAAGAACTTCTGAACCGCTGTCATAGGAAATAGATCCTGTGCTAGAAGCGGAAGCATTAGCTACTGTAAGATTAGAACTTCCTCCTATTTTAGAAACAGATATAGTATCTCCCGAAGCAGTATTAGATCCTAACACTATAGATGTACCGCTAGTAGCAGTAAACTCTGTGTTAGCTAATTTAACACCATTTAGAAATACTTGTACGCTACCAGGAATATAAGTAGCTGCAAAAGAAGTTTGATTTGCAGTAGCTGTAAATTCATAATCTGTTAGAGCAGGAGTACTAGAACCACTAGATCCTCCTGCAGATTGATCTACCCATGCATAGTCTGAACCATCCCAGCTCAACACTTGATCTGTTGATGCTGTTGATTGGTTTAAGTGCGTGTCAACATCAGAGTTACCATAACTACTTGCAACACTGCCAGGCTCCCACTTAGAATTAGCACTTACATAAATAAGAGCTTGACCGTTTGTAGGAACATTAGTAGTTAAATCTACGTCAGTAACATCGTCAAGAGATACACTTACAGTACCAAAATTAACGACTTCAATGTCGTCTCCTTCAATTGTAGCATTATTAAGAACTAGTGATGTACCATCTGTTGCTGTATAATCAGTAGCAGGTAATTTTACACCATTTCTGTATACGCCTATCTTACCTGCAGTATAAGTAGCTAAACTAGGAGTACTAGCAGAGTTAAAAGTATTAACTCCTGAAGAAATATTAGAATATAAAGTAGTAGAGTAGGATGTACCGCTTAAACTATTTACATCTACTGTAGGAGTTGCACCATATATAATTAACGCAAATGGAGCAGACGAGCTTGGTGTTCTATTTCCTGAACCGTCATAGAAAGATGCTCTAAACCCATTTACAGTTTTATTAGTTATTCCAACATAATAATCATCAAACGTTTCAGCATCAGACACAACAATATAATCAGTATTTGATTGTGCTGAGCTAAAGGTAAAATCCAATGTACCATTACTTGAATTCCAATTTGACCAACTTATGTTAGTGCCGGAAGCATTTGTGGTACTGGCAACTCTTGCAAATGCAAATGGTGCAATAACCGTAGTAGCTCCTCCAGCTACTATCCCTGCATTTCCACTATTAGTTACAGATCCTGAAAATTCAAAATCTAAATATCTAACTTCTACAGTGGTTCCTGCTACTAGAGGTCTAGTATTACTAAGAGTTAAATCTGTATTAGAAACTGTATACTCTGAAGGTTTTTGAGCAATACCTCCATAACTTACTAAAAGTTTATTTACATTGTCTGTAGTATTTACAAGAGTGAAAGTGTTTGTACTGCCATCTATTGAAAACTCTTGAGAAGTAACATTAGCAACGGATACGTTACTTCCATCAGCCCCAAAGGTATTGTTAGCATAAACACCAAAACTATCTACAGTACTAGTTAAAGAATTTACATTGTCTTGAACTAAATCTGCAGGCCCACCAACTCCTTGACTTACAAACGACAAATTCCCGCTACCATCAGTAGCGAGAACTTGACCTGAAGAACCTACAGAAGTTGGAAGAACTAAATGGACATTAGAAGCAAGAGTTGCATCAGCTGCAATACTAGAAATAAAAGAATTTGATTTAAATTCTATATTAGATGTAGACACCTGGTCTACGCGAAATGCTTGTTGTACCATTTAGTTTCCCTATCCACCAAAAGATTATATGTACTTTACAGAGTTAGTTAGATTTCTCTGTAAAGCTTAGTTTATTGTATTAAGTTGTGTGAAGCCACTGATATCTTTTTATTAGCGCTTCCGCCACTAGAGCGAACTGATATTATATCTGAGCCATCAATAGTTATGTTAAAGGTAGATAACTCATTAGTGCCCGTGTGTACTGCTCCATACTCAGTAAAGTGAACATCTGTACCATCGTGAACAATTAACATTTTGTTTATTTGATACTCCGAATTACTTATATCTTGAGTTAATAAAGTAAGTTCTGCAGCTCTATATACTGTACCAGGAAAGTTAAATATTTCTGTATCAGCTGTGCCCACAGAAGATTTAACATTGGAAGTTACATGAAGTTGAGTATTTAATTTAGTTACAGGAGTAGATACAGAACCTGTAAAGGTTGAGTCCCCTGTAAAAGACGTAGTACCATCAATAACTGCATCTAAATTAGCATTAACAGTATTAATATTAGTAGTATTAGTACTAATATTAGTGTTTGCAGCAGTTAAACCATTTACTACTGCAGAAACATTATCTTGTACAAGATCAACGTCTGCACCAATAGTAGATGCAACTGTAATTTCATCCGCGGCAGTAGTTAATGATATGCCCGTCCCTGCTACAAAAGTAAGAACGTCGGCATTAGCACTAGCTACTACATCACTTTGACCAGATACTTGAATAGTATTATAGTATACTAGTGAGTCTAGTCTGTTAGCATTAGTAACTGTATTAGAAGATATTGTAGGTAAGTCAGCTTCTACAGTACCAAATCTAGTACTAAGATCAGCTACATCTACACCGTCTACTGTTCCGTCAACAACTAAGTTATTAACTCTTAAATCTGCATAACCGCTAAAATTAAAGTCAGTAACTACATTACTACCTTCATCTTGTGTAAATGCTAAAGCTATTTGATCTGCAGATTCATCCCAACCTACAAAGACGTTAGCGTCTGAACCTCTAGAGATAAGAACACCAGAGTCAAAAGAAGCTGCTGCAGCGCCATTAGATAGAATAAGAGTTCTATCTTGGATAGTAGTATCTACAGAACCAATAGTTGTCTGAGTGCCTCCAACTACTAAATCTCCATCTACAGTAAGATTTTGATTCATAGTTACGTTGCCAGTAAAGGCAGTAGTACCATCTGTAATTGCAGCTACATTGTCTTGTACTAAATTAACATTAGCATTAGTAGCGGCAACATTATCCTGTACAGTATTAACATCAGTAGAACCATCAACATGAATAGCTACACTTTTACTACCTGCGTCACCAATAAGAGTGATACCGTCACCTGCAGTAAGAGTAAGCGAATCCGCATTAGCTCCTGCATCTACATTAACACCATTAGCTGTAATGCGTCTAAAGTATTTTAGAGAGTCTAGTCTAGCACTAGCTGTTGCTACGTTATCTTGAACAGTATCAATAGAGGTAGAACCTGCATTTACATTGTCTTGTACATCATCTATTAACCCTGATAAAGTTACATAAGTATTATGAGTATTAGCTACTCCAATCACAACATTGTCTTGTACAAGATCAACATCAGCTTTTAGAGTAGTATAAGTGTTATAAGTGTTAGCTACGCCTGTTAATATATCTGTAGCATTAGCAGATACATTACTTTGTACTGTATCTACTGCAGATTGAAGCGCGACTACACTTCCGCCTAACGCGAGGGAGTTAGCGGTATTGTCATAAAAGAATCCACCGGAGGTAGAAGAAATATTACCTCCGACTATAATACCTTTTTTGACCTTAAAGTCTTTTTGTTCCGTTGCCATTTAAGTGTCTCCTTAGTCTAAGAATCTTAGAATCTTAATAGTATTATTTGAACTTACAGCGCTAGCTTTTATCTCAACGTTATCGGTTGCTATATTAGCATTAAAAGTAACAATAGGTTGCGTACTAGAATGTACAATTGCATATTCTGTCAATTTTACATCAGTACCATCATGGACTAATAATACCTCAGAACTTTGGTATTGTCCATATGTTAAATCTTGAACATTGATAATTAGCTTTGCAAAGTTAAAATCGTTTTTATTAAAAGAACTTACTACTGTTTCTATAGTAGTAACATCTGTTTGAGTGGTTGAGTTCATAGTAAAACTTTCAACTCCTCCAGAGGAAAAACTAACATTACTTACAGAAGATAACTCATCTAAGTTTTCTATGCCAATAGTTCCTATATACCTTGCTCCAGATATAAATATACTCTTTCCAGAAAAGTTTATACCGTTAGGAAGGTTATTACCGATAAAATTTAGTACCCCTGATTCATAATCAAAAAACCATTCATCGTTGTTTCCTGATCCTGTTATAAATAATCGTGTACCATTAGTTTCAGGATTTGTTTCTCCAGCATCTGCAACATGAATTACTACTAAGTATGTAGATCCAAACTGAGGAGGTATCCAATTAGATAATCCTGTCTTCCAAGTTCTATGCTGAGTAGAAGTATTGTCTGCAGTACACTCTACCGCATTACCAGTAGCTTCAGAATATATTTCAACAATTTGCGAAGAGCTTGAAGGTTTTACTGTAGGTACTAAATTAGCTTGTATCCATGTTAAGTCTCCACGTTCAATAAACGGAGAAGGTATAGCTTCATTAGCTGCAAGCTTATTATCGTTAGTGTCAGTTTTAGTAGCAGCAAATCCTACTTTTTTCCATAGATAGTCTATTTTTTGTGAGTCAGATATAGCCATTAGCTAGTCTCCTCGAAACTTAAAGAAGTTAAGCTTTGACCAGTAGAAAGACCTATTGATATCAAAACTTGATTACCTGTTGAATTAGAAGCATTTTCTGTACCAAACGTTAAAGTGTACGCTTGGTTATTAATATAAGATCCTGTAGGTATTATATCAGCACCTGTTAACGCACAACCATCACTACCATTACCTCCGTTACCAGTATTAGAACCTGGCTGACCTGCGCCATTATATTGACTTGTAGCAGTTAACCAACCATTAGAACCAGAAGAGCTATCAATGCCAGATCCAGGCAGTGCTATGTTGAAAGAAGAGATAGTTCCTGTGAGTCTTACTTTGAAGTTTGCCATATTAGAACGTCTAAATGCAAGTCTGATAAACTGGGCCCCATTACGTCCAGTAGCTAGATCAGGGCCTATAGGTAAATATCCGCTACTTAGATCAGTATTAAAGTGCTTTAATATACCCCACCTAACTATAGCTTCATCCGTGCCCGCAACAGTTTGGGCACCTGACCAAGCAGAAGTATTAAAATAATCTGTAGAAGACGTGAAAGAAGGAGTAGCACCGCTAGCTCCTGATATTACAATACGTTTAGCATCATCATTATAAGTAGCGCCTAAGTTATCACTTACTGCTATGCTCTCTTCATTAAATCCAGATATAGATTGACTATAAACTTGAAGTTTGGTGTCTGAAAGCTCTGAGTAACTTCCTGTACCATTTACATTTTTCATTCTAAATTTTAAAGTTTCAGAAACTCTTGCAGAACCGTTTACATTTATAGAAATATCTCCCAAAGTGTATTTGTTAGAACTGTTCACACCTGTACCTTTTAGAGGAATTGAACTAGATAAATAACTAGAGGCACCATCAAGATCACTATAATTTTTATTTTGAGTTGAAATAGAGTTACCACTTGTGCTCTCAAAATTTGTAGCAGGAGCTATTGTAAAAGGAGTAGAAGTATCTCTATATGTTTGATCAATCCAATTATACACTTGAGCACCACTTAAAAGAACTTGAGCACCGCTATTATAATAAGCAATTCCAGATATATATCTTTTTGTGCCTGCAACGCTTTCTGTTAACGTAGCTGATGTTAAATCTATAATAGGAGTATCCGTTAAACTTTCTTTTACGATCTCAACTGTATTAGTAGACCCTTCTGTACTATGTTGAAGAGAGAAAGAATTAACACCATCAGACACAGTTGTAGCGCTTTTTTGTATATAAGCTTTAAATACTCTATAAAATCCTTCAGGATAAATTCTGCTACTTCCAGAAACTGAGTTGCCGCTAGCATCAGAACCATTAGCATCGATATCTTCACTTATAACTAAAGAAGTATAAGTTCCTGTATCACTGGCAGTAGTAAAGCTTTTAGTACCATCCACACTTCCATTTACAATAGCACTTAGATCACCTGATACAGCATTATAAGCATAAGAACTTAAAACATCGGTAGTTATAAAACCAACTTGATCTACAGTTCTATTCACACTATCTCCAGCACTTGCACTAGCTCCTCCAGTATTATCGTCAAAACCAGACGTTAGCAAAGGAGATAGTCCTACATCTTCTGAAGTCATAGTTATACTTTTAGAAGATAGCCCTGCTGGTGCGCTAGGTGGGTTATCTATTTGAATATAGTTGCTTCTTGTATCTGTATCATCAGTAGATGTCAAAGAGTTATCTCCTGTAGCAAGTAGTGAAAGATCGTAAGTACCTGTAGAAGTGTATTCATGAATAATATTAGCGCCTGTTGGAGTACCCGCTGCTCCTTCAGAAATAGAAACAGTATTAGAATCACCAAAGGACCATTCATAGGTATCAGTGTTTTCAGATTGATTTATAAAAGTAGCGATATTTCTCTTGTTACCGCTATAGTCTGTAAATAAGTATCCTAGCCTAGTACTAGAAGAATTAAGACCTTGAGATACAGTACTCATAGTTCCTATATACTCAGAGCGGGGGTCAGGGTTTACAGTTATAGTAGTTGCTGAGCTTGCAAATGGAGAAGTGCTATGGCCATTATATAAAGATAAGGTTACATCAAAAGTTTGCTGTACAGCTCTATTAGAAAGAGCAAAAGTATGAGATATGCTTTGATTAGTATCCCCACTAGAACCAGAACCTGTATTAACATACTGAGAAGTTCCGTCTCCCCAATCCCACTGATATCTAATAGTGTCAGGATAAGAAGAGTTATCGCCTGGAGCACTACTAGTAGTATTAGTAAAAGTTACGGGCAAGCCTGAAGTGGCTTCTTCATTGTTACCACTGTTAACACTTGAAGTAAAAGTAGGTGTATGAGTAGAATATACATATACAGAAGAGTTAGTACTATCGTCTTGACCATTTGAAGAGGAAGCAGCCGTAAGAGTTATAGTATAAGTTTCATCGCCTGCAGTATTATTATAAGTGTGAGAAATAGCGCCCCCACCTGGAGTGCCCGCACCGCTAGAGCCTAGAGAGCTGTTAGAGGTTCCATCTCCCCAGTTAATTTCATAAGAATCAGTAAACTGAGAAGTGTTAGTTAAGGAAACAGATGTAGCATCGTCTATAGTGCTGTCAGCAATAGAAAATCCAGCTATAGGGGCAGGAGTTTGTAGTGATATATAGTTAACTCTAGTAGAAAAGGCTTCAGAGCCTTCACCTGATCCTGAAGTATTTTTAGCTGTTACTGTTATAGTTTGTAACCCTCCATCAGGTACTACATAGGTATGAGGTACAGAGGTAGAAGAAGTTGTTGTATTAGCTGTTCCATCTCCCCAGCTTATTTCATAGTTGTTAGCATTGCCTTCAGCAGTTATGCTAAGTGTAACAGCTAGAGGAGAGTTGCCTGCAGTAATATTAGAAGCAAAAGAAACTTCTTTTACAAAAGTATCGTTTCTTACATTTTCAAGAACTTCATTAAGAATGTCTATAGCATCTGTGACTTTTGTATCAGTATCAAAATACTGATAAGCGCCATCCGCCAAAGAAGAGTCCAAACTTGTTCCAAGTGCAAGAGTATTAGCAGTGGTGTTTACAGAGTTAGCTATTAAATTAGTAACTTCGATAGTTTGAGCTACAAGGTTACCAGTAGATACGCTGTGCGTAGCTTCAACCGTTACTCCAAACACGTTACTTTGAGTCACACTAGCAGTTATACTATCTGCAGTCATTTCACCTGCTCTAAAGTCTGCAGGGCTGCCTGTGAATACTTCTCCGCTATTTGTAGCGTCTAGTAAAAATGAGTAAGAATTAGAAGCAGCGTTCCAACCAAAGAATCCTAGTTTAGATTGATTATCTTCATAATATCTAAACTCTACACCACGATCTTTACCGTCAGAAGATTCTAAAGCTGTATTTCCGGCAAGAGTAATAATAGGATCTTTTAGAGTAGTAACTGTAGTATCTACAGAAGTAGTATTTCCTTCTACAATCAAGTTTCCTAGTAGTAGTAGGTTAGTAGCATCAAGAGTTATACTTCCAGCATTAGAAGAAATATTAGACCCACTAATTACTATATCGCCTATATTAGCGCGAGGAAAACCTGTTTTAAGATATGTTTCATTAATAGCAGATACTAAGTTAGAAGTGTCAACAGTAACTAAGTCAGCTTTAGATCCTACATTAGAATCTACTCTAAACTCTAGTGAGTTTACGTTTGCAGTTAGAGAGTCTAAGTTTGCTACTGTGCGTACTTCTAAAGTATTAACATTTGCAGTAAGAGTATTTAAATTTGCAGTTACAGAAGCATCTAGTGCTTCTACATTACCAGCTAGGGAGTTTAAGTTTGCAGTTACACGAAAGTCTAGTGAATTTACATTTGAAGTAGTTAAGTCTATATTAGCTTGAGTACGGCTTTCAAGAGCATCTACATTAGCAGTAATAACATCAAGATTAGCAGTTACACGAAGATCTAGAGAAGAAATGTTGCTACTTACTACATCAATATTAGCGCTTACATTGTCTGCAAGTGCTACAACATTTTCATGCAAAGAAGTAACGTTAGCTTGAAGTTCAGCAATGTCTTCTCCGCCTACATCTGCAATAGCTGCATTAGCATAGGCAGCATAGGCATCTAAATTGGAACTTACTACGCCGATATTAGCTGTAAGTTGTACTACGTTATCATCAAGATCTTGTAGGTGTTGAGCATTACCACTTGAAAGAGAGTTAATAGCCGCAACAATATTATCTGTTACACTAGTAACTAAGTTAACAGGATCACCTGTTAAAGCTATAATCTGAGCATTAGAAGCTAAGTCGCTGGCAACAATTTCAACTGTATTAATAGCGTTTGCATCAGCAGTAAGACTTACACCAGGAATTCTAACTGTGCCATCAGGATCAACGTTAAAGTTTTGAATATCAATTGTTGAGCCGCTAATAGATGAATTAGCGCCGATAAAAATTGTACCTTCTGCGACGTGTATCTCTTTAAACTTACGTTCGGGAGTACCTAAACTCGTAGCCTCATCAGAACTAGGAACAATATTAGAACCTACAACAATACTTGATCCAGGTATAGAAGTGTTGGCACTAATAAAAAGATCACGGGCGTCTCCTGAACGCACCGTGATCTCATTTTGATGTTCACCTATACCGATGTTAAGATTACCTACGTTGGCATTCTCTTCACCTTTGGGACCTCGTATCCCTACTTCTACAACTTTTATAGCCCCTGAATTAGGAGCTGTTACAACTACTTGATTTGTGGTCTCGGAGACAGTGACGGATTGTACTGTTTCACTTACGGTTACTCTGTTGCTCAAACTGTAATCTCTGGAACTACGTTAAATTTTCCTTCGAGTATTCTAGTAACAACTCCAGAAGGAGATTGTATTTCGAGATCATATTTAAGAGAACCAGGAGGTATAGCAGAAGTATTAGCTGCAGCAATTAATAGCCTAACGTTTCCGTTAGCTCCATCTTCGCTGTCTTCTACCGAACCATTTAATATACAGTGACCATTTGAGGTAGCATTACTATGTAAATCTACTATAAGGTCTCCACCGCTATATTCACGAACGTGCATCCTAACTAAATAGTTGTTAAGACTTACCGCTGTACCAGTGGAATCTTTATAGGTTATGATTTTATCAAAAGTAGCTCCTTGCTCACAAGTGAAATTATACTTTCCTGCTGACATTTATTTTTTGTCTCCTAGCAGATCCTTCATCAAGGAATCGTAGTTATTATTGATTTGTACGGCTACTCCAGTATCGCGCTTTGGTCGTGCTGAGGTTTCCATATCATTAAGAAGCTTCATCCAATCAAGTAAATCTTTCTTAGAATAGACACCTGACTCAAAAGCTTCCTGTAGTTTCTCGTCGATAACTTTGTTTATAACTGTTAATCGCTTTTGGCGATTTAAGTAGCCTTGGCTTAAATAAACGTTATCCACGTAAGATTTAACTTCTTTATTCTCAATAATACTGGTTACTTGGTCCATTGTCAATGAGTGATTTTTAGCTATTTCATCAATGCTCTGACCGGCTAGAAAATCATTTGCAACAAGTAGGTATGTAGGATCAAGCGCTGGAGCAGCGAGTGATTCATTTAGTTGTTCGCTGTAAGTAACAGGTATGTTTGGTTTATCATTCATTTATAAGTCTTCTTTTAATTTATCCCAAGGCTGTTCGCCTGACCATGCTTGGAAGTTTCTTACTGGTGCTAGCAAACACATTGTTTTATCAGGAAACATAATTGTTATGCTAGTTGTTTTAGTATCTAAGTTTGTCCATATATACAGCCCTGCTCTGTAAAACTGTTTTGTACTAGACTCACGGATCATGCTGTCTCCTGTGAATATTAGTCGTTCATCTACTTTACGAAGTACTTCAAATACGTCTATAACATTGTTACATGGCAGCATAGCTGTCATAGTTTTTTCTTGTCCTAAAGCAGAGGTCGCAGTAGAAATCAGTAGTGCGGTAATTAAAAATATGCGTTTCATAGTTCACTCTCATATGTTATGGTGAAGATCATATCAGCCACTCCGTAAGGAGCCATAACACCTTCATCAGTGCTAAGTTGTAGTATTCTTACATCGACTAAACAATCTACACGATTTTTTAAATTATTGAGTACATGCTCTATATCATCTAGTAGTGCTTCTGCCCACCAGGTAGAATCTTCATTTTCTCCTAAGTCTTCATGTACATAACCTCTAAGATTAAAAGTAGCAGTTTTATATCTAATACCTGCTTCAGCTTCTCTAAAGGCTTCTTCTACTATATAAAAGCAGATTGTAGGAAAATCGTTAAGCTCATATAAAAACTTATAACTTGGAAAACAATTTTCATGGCAATCTGTATTAAAAGTATACTGTTTAGGGCCTGGAAGATGAGCTGTTTGAATAGAGGTGCCTCCATCAATAGTTCTTAGCTCTTCTGTTAAGCTTCTAAGTAAAGTTAACTTGTTCATTCTGGCTGTACAGGCTTTGTACCAAATGTTCTGTTATATCCTGGATCTTCATCATAGGCGCCTGCCCACTTATTCTCGGTAAAAGCTGCAAACTCTATAAGAGCATCTAAATCAAAAAAAATATCAGATATCCAACTCTCAAGTTCTATTGTTTTAGCTTTTAAGTCTGCTATATCGCGAGACGCATTAATCTCATCTTCTACAGCCATACGACTAGTTAATTGTGCTACTTGTTCGGTTAGTTGTTCTATTGTTTGTGCTTGTTGAGCTGTCCACCAAACAAATGCACTTACTTGCAGTACTATCGCAGCAACAACTCCTATGCTAAATTTTGTGTTCATTGTTTATACTCCATTTCAGTTATAACTTCACGGCCTTCACGATCATTTGCAATGCCCGCAGCTAAACTTTGTATCTGTTCTATTATATGATTACAGCTGTCTTGGTCATACTTTTTTTCTGCTTGTTCAGAAAACTCATTACGCAGCCTATGTACTTGTACAGCTAAATCGTGCATTGTGTTTATTCGTTGGATAACACTCTCAATACTATGCCTCATGCTTACTCCTCAAATGTTTTTCATACGCTTCTTCAAATCCGTCTTCATGATAACAAAGCTCGTGATTACCCCACATACGTTTAAAATACCCATTATAGCTATCTTTCATAGTCTTATCATCTACAATATGACCTTTAACCATGTAAAACAGTTTAGCTATTTCTTTATCAGTCATCGCTTATATCCCCGCTTGAATCTTTATAACGTAGCTTAGGTGTATCATCTCTACAACGCTCGCTGCAGTACCATATACGTCCTTTACTAGCTATGCCACAAAATACATCATAGGCTCGATGATCACCGTTGCCAAGTGCTTCAAAAGATATATGAGTAGCTGTGCATCTGCTCACAGTCCCAAGCTCCACATCCATACAGGAATAATTATGAAATGAAACAGTACGCACATAAATATCATTAACTTAACAGTTAACATATTATTATTTTTGTTAGTCATTTATTAACTTTTCTATAGCATTAACATATCCAGGCATAGAATGATCACTTATAGAATCAAAACGTCCGGCAGCTAGTCCAAGACCTATGCCACGTATACGATCCCATGCTCTTGACAATCCATGAACACTGCGTTTCTTGCCGTAGGAACTTATATAGTGCTCATCGCCATCATGACGATAACCCATTATCCATAAAGGTACGCGTGTTACAATATCATTATTATTAACCCAACGATTATGCGTAACGCTCAAAGAACAGCAAAAAGCTGCATTGCCTACGCGAGGAGAGCCATAAGTATAAAGTTCTCTTACCTCTGGTAACATTATATCATCTTGACAACGAGATGCCAAGATTGTTGCCATTGCAGCTCCTAGTGAATGTCCACAAAACCATACTCTACGGTTGCCTGCTGCTTTCAAATGTGGTAATATCAAAGAATATAAATCATCACACTCTTGTTTAAAACCTCGATGTACACGACCTACTGTTTCTGCCGCAGTCATAGCTGCTTTAAGATCAGCACTAACATCGTTCCATTCGCCTGGCTCTGTTCCACGACACGCAATTACTAAATCATATTTGCTTGAAAAGCAATAGGCTTGTGCGCCGTCACGATCTAAAAAAGTTATTTCACTAAAACCTAGTTGTTGACCTCGTCTACGTGCAGGGGTTTCATCTCTGTAAGAAGTATTTGATAATCTTGCAAATAACAAACTCTTTTCCAGAAAGGATAATTCTTCAATCATAGTACAACTCCTTTACAAAATTAATTGTATATAGCATAAAGTTATCATAGTATTTGTACTATGTCCAACTCTTTTAACGAAAATTCAAAAAATTACTGGGGGAACGCGTGTGAGTGTGCGCAGCGCACGCATAGGTTGTAATGTGCCAAAACCGCCCTACCATAGGTTGCAAAAATAATAAAACTACAGTTTTTTTTAAAAACGGCAGTTTTTGCCGGCCCTATACGGGCCGATATGGTTTTGCGATACCAGCGGCGGCTGCCTTGCAATATTTTGCCCAATATGCGCGACGGCTTTCTATTTCGGCGCGGGCTTCGCTATACGGCGCATATGCGCGAAAAACTACGTTTGCGGTTCCTTGCACCTTATTGCAAACATCGCACAAGCGCACAAAATTTTCTAGAACCATTGCGCCACCATTGGCTTCAGAAACTAAGTGACCCGCTTCGCGAGCATCCCAAGTGCCGCAAGCTGCGCAGCAATCAAAGCGCGCGAAAACTTCGTTGCGGATTTTTGCGGGGATTCTTGATTTTTTAGCCATGTCGTTTTCTCCTATCTATAATAAGAATATACATACCGCGGGCGATAAATACAAGAGAAAAAAGGACTTTTTTTAAAAAAAATTTGTTTTGCTTTAAAATCAATAGGTTAGCAGATTTTTGCAAAAAAAGCTGAATATGGGCTTGAAACCCGCGAAAATATGCTTATATTAATATTATGACATTTACGAAAGGATTTAAAATGTTTGGATATATTGTTCGCGAAACCGAAAAAGCCGTTGCCTTTGTTCAAGAGGGCAAATTTGCGGGCGTCGAAGTCAAGGCGCTATGGGTTCCACGGTCTAAAATCAATTCTATGGTTGAGCGCGATAGCTACTCGCCAAGCATCCAGCTTGCCGGTGAGAAAATTCGCCGCTTTGGAATTCCAACGGATATTGAAATTGATCCAGAATTTTTAAAAAAGATTGGGGTGTAAAATGAAAATCGCAAAGCGTAAACCCCAAACACCGCAGCCCGTAAAAAGGGCTGACGGTTCATGGTTTGTTCCATCTCGCCGTTGTTCGTCAACAATCAACAATAAAATTTCTAGCAGCTTCAAAGGAGTTAAAAAATGAGCGATCTGGATATTATAAAGTACCACCTGTCTACAAAAGAATTCTGGTTCGGTATAGTTGTAACTCTACTAGGTACGCTTGCAATATGGGTAGCAGTGCAACTTGCAGCTGAGTTCTTGTAAAAAGCGTGCAAAATCAATAGCTTAGCGGCAGGGCCGCCCCGCCCGCTAAGTAGTTGATTTTAAACAGTTTTTTTAGGGTTGCAAAGCAATTAAAACTATGCGATAAACTTATATAAGATAACAAAGGAGAAAATCTTATGACTACATTTTACACCGCTGGAAAAGTTTGGCACAATAAAAAATTTCAAAATCTGCGTGATGATCTAGGCTATGCTGTAAAAGCTCGCTGGATTGACTTAGAAAATGATAGTGATTTTGTGCAAAATCAAAAAGATCAGCTCTGGAATTTGTGCTATGAAGATGTTCGGGATAGTGATTTCTTGCTGCTATATTGTGAAGATTTTAACGAAGAACAGCGCGGAGCGCTAGTTGAAATTGGAATGGCTTATGGCTGCGGAAAACCAGTATATGCTATAGGTAAGTGTGCAAGCATTGCACCTAATGAAATATCTGATGTTGCCTTCACGCATTTCAAAAACTGGACATGGCTAGAAACGACTGACTTAGTAGAAGGTGCAGACCAAGCTATTGCTATGCATGAAGGAAAGCAAAAGGCCCAGCGCCTTGTGAGTATGTTTAAAGATTTTAGAACTGTTGGAACAGTACAATCGGAGGTTGCATAAATGCCTTATATTCCCGTAGAAGATCGTTCACGCGTTGATGAAGCTGTAATGGATCAAGGGTGCCAATGGGTACCCAACAACGCCGGAGAGCTAAACTGGTTAGTATCTAGTTTTATAAATAATTTTTTAGAAGTGCATGGTGTACGCTATGCGTATCTAAATGAAATGATGGGCGCTCTAGAGTGTTGCAAGCTAGAGCTGTATCGCAAGGTAGGTGCGCCTTATGAAGAAATAAAAGAGGCTGAAAATGGTAAAGCGTACTCAGTCGAATTGCAAGGAGCTGATTACTGAGAATAATCCAACGCCTAATAATCCTTTAATATCAAAGGGTTAGAGGGCGCGGCGCCCCCGCGCGCTAAGTGCTTGATTTTAAACACTTTTTTAGTGCTTGACAATAATATAATAAAAGAGTATGGTTTCTTATAGTCAATTAAAAGGAGTTCTCATGGCTACTAAAACTGTAAATTATACTACCGCACAAGTTGATCAAATTATCAGCATGTACAAGCAATCAGGTAATGAAGCTTTGCCAGAGATTGCTGCAGCTGTTGGTAAATCAGTTCGCTCTGTACGTTCTAAGCTAGTGCGGGAAGGCGTATACGTGGCTACCCCTAAGCCAAAACGGTCTTCAATTGATAAAGGACCTACTAAAAAAGAGCTTCTTAATGAGCTCGAGAAGGTGTGTGGTTTTGATGTCACACCTCTGTCTGGTTCTACAAAAGAGGGATTGCTTTCGCTGATCTCTTTTGCTAAAAAAATGGGAGAAGCTTAGGCTTCTCCACAACCCTTTTAGGAGATATTTATGTCTGTAAAAACTGCTATATGTTACGATGAGTGCGGCACGGAAGTTTCTATCCAAGTCGAGAGCTATCACCAGATACCTCAAGAATGGCGGTTCTGCTATTGGCAAGAATTCAGTGATCGGGAGCTTGCTGAGTGGCGGCTGGATCAGGAGCAAGACTGGCCCTAGCCTCGCAAAAAACCCTTTAATATCAAAGGGTTAGCCGCACCGCCAAAAAAGTGTGTAATATCAAGGGGTTAGCAAGGGGGTCGCCCCGCTCGCTAAGTTATTGATTTTAAAGGGTTTTTTAATTCAAATAAAATGCTAAGTGCTTGTTTTTAAACGATTCTTTTCTGTTGACTTCAGCTGATTTATTCTTTATAAGTTATATATAAGGAGAATTTACTAATGATTAAAAATATTTCTATCTTTGATTTAGACGGAACCTGCGTTGATAGCTCGCATAGGCAAGCTACTCTTGCAGATGGTACGCTAAACTTGGCGGCTTGGTTTGCCAACGCTACACCTGAAAAGATAGCTCAAGACAAGCTGCTTCCTTTAGCCAAGGAAATAAGCAACCGTAAAGATAAAGGCGATTATGTGATAATCTGCACTGCTAGGAATATGTCTAGCGCAGATTATGAGTTTTTGAAAAAGAATAACATGGTTGCTCACAAGATTATTTCTCGCCCTGTGGGAAATATGGAAGCAGACGGATCACTTAAGGCGAAACAGCTTTCATCCTTTTTAAGCCTCCGCCAATTTAAAAGAGCTTCAAAAGTGATGTTTGATGACGCGCAAAGTGTCCGTTCTGCTATCCGAAAAATTGGTATTGCGGTACTAGATCCCGCAAAAATCAACTAGAGGTTGTTATGGAATATACTCACGAATTAATGTTAGAATGTCACGAAAAACGAATGGGAGGAAATATGCGACACTTAATGATAATACGGCCAGATGGTGGCATCTGTGATTGCTATGGAGAGATCGAAGAAAATAGCAATTTTGAAGTCGTATGCTACGACGAAGAAAATGATGGAATTTGGGCAACGGGAAACCATGATACCAATGAACCATTTAAAGACTGGGAAGAAGCTGTTAAATGGCTATGCGAAAATCTTGACTCACGGATTGAACAGCTAACCGCTGTTTAATCCTTTAAAAACAAGCACTTACGGGCCGGGGCGCCCCGGCGGCTAAGTCATTGATTTTAAACGATTTTTTAATTGAAAAAAAAATGCTAAGTCCTTGTTTTTAAACGATTCTTTTTTCTTGCATTCTGCTTATTTTAAAGCTATAAATATTATATTAACCCTCAAACAAAAAGGAGGCCAAATATGGCTACAACTAAAACTGCAAATTACACCGCCGCTCAAGTCGAGCAAATCGTTTCTATGTATGCTGATCTAGGTAACGAAGGTCTGCAAGACATCTCTGACGCCGTGGGCAAATCTGTCCGGTCAGTTCGTTCGAAACTCGTGCGTGAGGGTGTTTATGTCGCCACCCCTAAAGCCGCTGCACCTAAGCGGGATCAAGGCCCAACCAAAAAAGAGCTGTTAAATCAGCTTGAAGAAATGGTTGGTTTTGATGTTACTCCACTTTCGGGGTCAACCAAAGAAGGTTTGCAATCTCTGATTGCATTCGCCTCTAAGGTGGCATAAACCAGAGGGGGCAAGGTTGCAGCCTTGCCCCTTTTTACTTGACACTGAAAAAAGTGTTTAATATCAAACACTTACGGGCCGGGGCCCCCCGCGAGCTAAGTCATTGAAAACAAACAGTTTTTTAGTTAGCAGAAAAAGGCTAAGTGCTTGATTTTAAACGATTCTTTTTATTTGACAGTCTAATGTTTTTGCTTTACACCTATAAGGGTAAAGCATACAGGAGAATTTACAAATGCCTTTCAAGCCTACTCTTTTCGTTGTAACCGATATTGAAACCACCATGCGCAAGCGTATTGCGTTTGATATTGCTTGGCGCATTGTTGACCGAAAAGGTCGGGAATATGGTTCTGGCTCTTATGTTATTCGTGAAGCCTTCAAACTTGATCTGCCTTTTTTCGCTGAAAAAATGGGTCATTATTTTGATGATGCTTACAGCCACAAAATTGTGCCTGCATCTATTGATGACGTTCGCGCAGAGTACAACGCGCAAATTAATGCTCTTGCTGCTGCGGGTCATAAAGTCATTCTATGCGCTTACAATGCGCGTTTTGATTTTACGCATCTGCCTCGCACTTTGCAAGTTTTGCACAATGACACCTCTGCGCGTTGGTTAGATAACGCTTTTCCTCTGCTCGATATTTGGGATTTTTGGGGCCAAAGCGTTCCTCTTAATTATCGCGCCAATCCTTCAAAATCTGGCAAATACTTTTCAACGTCTGCGGAAAGCGCATACCGTTGGGAATTCATGCAAGAAGATTTTGAAGAACGTCATATTGCGTGGCATGATTGCTTGATTGAAAGTGATATTTTGCTGAAAGCATTGCATCGCAAAAAGTCTATGCCTATAGTTTCCAAGCCTTCCGAGTTTTCTGGATCAGTTTGGAGAGATATCAATCTGAGACTAGGCGTTGACGGTTCTCAGGCTCTTGCTGCATAATTAAACTGGGGTTTGCAAAGCGCAAGCCCCCCACAACCCGAGGTTGAAAAAATGGCTAAAATTAAACTTGCGCTTCCTTATATACTAAAGGCTTATATCGTTTACTCTGTTATATCCGAAACGGTAGTTTTAGGCGGGCTTATATACTTAATTTTCTTTTAATATCAAGGGGTTAGGCGGCGGGGCCCACAACCTGCTAAACTATTGAAAACAAACACTTTTTTTACTATTGCAGAAACATTTTAAAACTGATACTAATAATTAAAGGAGATAATATGGCTAGAAGAGTTGAATGGAAGGCTATCGGTAAATGTAAAGTTTGTGGCATAAATTTATATGCTGAGACTGACAATAAACCTCATAAGATTGCTATGCCTTGCAATCTAGGAGGTTGCCCTTATGAAACACCAGAACAGCAGCAAAGCGCTGATGAATTTTGGAGATCACTACCACCAGCAGGAAAAGGAATAACTTATTATGAATAAACACTCAAATACATATAAAGAATGGTTTGCAGAAGTCGATCGTATCTTAGAACGTTCTATAGGCTTAGGGCAGGACTGTCTAGCAGACTGGCTAAGTCGAGACGCTTATAATGATGGTCTTAGCGCAGAAGAAGGTGCAGCTCTTTGCCTAGAAGCTCAAGACTTAATGAATGACGATGAGATATCAGAATTATTAAGTTAAATCAGGGGCTTAGGCCCCGAGGCGCCCTGGCTCCTAACTTATTGATTTCATTGATCTTTTTCTCTCTTGACACAACTTAAAGTTGAATGAGGCGCCCTAGGCGCCGCCTATAGTAGTAGTTCAACAACCCGGATGCAAGTAGAAAAACAATTTAAGCTGCACCCAAACGTAAGTCTACTTTAGTTTTAGCACCAGGCCAAGTAGTAGTTCAACTATCATATTTCGTGGACCATAGTAGGCATTCGAAGTAATTATTTAATAGTCTAGCGCCACTATTATAGTGGAAAAACTATAGCGTTGTCAAGCGCAAATTAGCTGTGTCCGCTCGTCAAAGTCAAGTCACATAAAAAAACAGAGAGCAGCATAGAAGCAGAAGATTCATCTTTCTTCTTGCTTACTTGCTGTTTTTATCGTATATTGATTATGTTGATGAGGGAAATGAGCGCCTCGAACCAGCTCAGAAGCCAATTATATAGAAAGAGGTTCAAATATGGCTAACACTACAGTAAACTACACAGACGCACAAGTAGAAATGATTGTTGAAATGTACAACGAGCTAGGCAATGACGGTCTTGAAGAAATCGCATCTGCTGTTAGCAAGTCAGTACGGTCAGTTCGGTCAAAGCTGGTGCGCGAAGGTGTTTATGTTGCTACACCTAAAGCCAAGGCAGCTCCAAAAGATATGGGTCCTTCGAAGAAGGAACTGTTGAATAACTTGGAGCAAATTGTAGGCTTTGATGTCACCGGCTTCACCGGTGCTACTAAGCCCGCGCTGGCTACGCTTATTGAAAAGCTGCAAGCTGCCTAAGCGTGGTGCAACATGAACACACGGGGGGCCTTCGGGCCCCCTTATCTTTTAATGGCTAAAAAAAGGAATAATCATGCAAGGTTTGATCGAATCTGATAATTATATTAAATGTGGACACTGCAACTATGCTCACACTTATGGTGAGCGTCTAGATACAGGTTATGACGTTGTATGTCCTAACTGTCAATCTGATGCTTCTACTGAAGATTTAGATGATGAACAAAAGTACTATTGGTGGAGTGTTGGTATATATTCAACAGGCGAGAACTACGGAGGCCCCGAAGAGGGCGGCTGGTGGTACACAGCAGGTAACCTAGAGCATCATGATAAAGTTCGTAGCTTTTATTCGCTAAAACAAGCTCAAGAATATGCTGTAGAACTACGTAATTGGTTAACAGAACATACTAATGGACTAGATTATGTAATAAAAGGGTTTACAGAACAGTTTCCTGATGATGGATTTCCTAAAGTAAGACCACGTTATTGCTAAAAACGAGAAAAAGGAGCCCTTTTGAGGCTCCTTTTTTTATTTAATCTTAAAAACCAGTAAAAATCGGTAAAAAAGCTTGCGCTTCACGAAAAATACCAGAAAAATTGAAATAATACTTGCTTGGCAAAATAATTGAATAATTCTAGTTAAAAATCAACGTCTTTCTCTGGTAGTATTAAAATTATAATAACTAGAAAAAAGACAGAGCTTTCCCATTTAATAAGTTATACGGAGAAAAAATGAAAGCTAACCCCCTAACGAAATCTTCGTTTCGAGCGTACTGCCTTACCCCGCGTACTTTCCCCTCAGTCTCCGCTAATGAGATCGTTGTCTCTAGCCTATGAGCGCTTAAGTTGCCTAAGAATCTTTAGAATTAACCTTAGAATCTTTAGAATTGCGCTTTATTCTTTTGAATTAGAGAGGTTGTAGAATAATAATTGCAAGAAGTAAAACTATATAAATAATCCATTCTGTATTCATTATTAACTCATGTAACTATATTAGCATAATTTGCATTAAAGTCAAGTAGTCATTGAGCGATAAGTTTGATATGTTTAATTTTCAGCATTGAGAATATGAAAATTAAGCAGTTGGCACTTGTTACATATAGGTAAGCGCTGTACATTTTATCGCTCAATGACAGGTTAGACTTAGTTAATCTACGTGCTCATATGCTAGCGTTAGCCAATGCTTTGTTACATCTTGAACTAAATAAAGAGCACAGCAACAGGCAATAATAGCTATAGCAGTAGTATAGTTGTTAGGCAGATTCATTAAAAACTCCTTCTAGTGATTGACTTATCATATAATCAATAGCATCTAGTCTACCTTGTGCGGCAGCCATAGCATCTAGCTGATATTGAATGCTTTCTGCAATGCCTGAATGCTCTCCAATACCAGTACTAGAATTTAAATAGATGTTTACATTAAGTGCTGCAACATCTAATTCTGATTGAGCATGGTTTCTAAGTGTGTTAAGTATCTGTGTGTTCAATATCATTCTCCTTTGGTGTAAAAATGTCTACAATGCTACGTCTAATAACTTGATCGCCAATGCAATATCCTCGCGTATGCGTTTTGCAAACTGCGTCACGATCACAGTCGCTTTTAGGATATACATTGTGAATTTCATGACGATCAGGATCAAACCACAATCCACGATCATCATATGAGTTTAGCCCCCTACTTTGCAGTGCTGATGCTATGGCCTCTACAGTAGCACGATAAGTTGCATTATCATAATATTCTAATAGGGCTATAAGTTCATCTAGTGCGGGTAACAGCTCCTGGATCAAATCTGCTGTATCTGATGTTAAGTTTTTCATATCTATGCTCTCCTAGTTGTGGAAGTTTAGCCAGTTCGTCTTGAGTAACTATTACTGCTCGTCCATGCTTTTCCATCCATTCAACTAGTGTATCATAATCCATACCATCTAGCAAGAGAGTTTTAACTGTTTTTAGTGGGTGTGGATGTTCTACAGAGAAAAAACGTTTTGAGTTGCTGTGACGAAGATCACAAGTTTTGCGGTGTGTGCTTTGACGATTAGAAAGGTATAGCGCTTGTGCCTCTTCAGTCCAAAGTAAACACCACTGAATACAACTTCCAGTATTATTATGAACACGAGTAGTTTCTGAACTTAGTATATCACTAGCGGCGCGTAGTGCACGATCTACCATCTGCAGCTTATAGCTACGTCTAAGAGGTTGTTGAGCGCAGTACCAAGCTATTTGAAGTAGTGTGGTATATTGAGTTCTCCAGCAATCTAGTGATGACATGCTAAAACCACTCTTCTGGATGCGGGCTACTTCTGTGTAGGCGTGCGGCACGTTGCGCTGAGTGTTCAGAAACTATAGGAGCCGTACATCTTTCTATAGGCTGTCCTTCACTACGATCGATCCAAATACCACAACCATACTTAATAAATGATGCTGCGGCATCGCCATAGCTCATTGTGCCTACAGCGCTATCAGGTACATCATGCATCTCTCCAATATCCCACGGCTCTCCGCAATATGAACAATAAATATCAGGCATTAGGATGACATCCTTCGGTTATATCTGGATAACCATTGCATGCTAGCATATCTGCAACATCATCTTGGCTCATATAGCACAGTGCAGCACGTAGCATATCTTCTATATCATATTCACGGTCTAAGCACAGTTCTAGCGCATAGTCTCTATAATCTTTAACTGCAAACGTCATCGAACAGGCAGCGGCGTAGTGTTAACGCTATCATGATAGTCGCCTGACTCATAGTAGTCACGCGAAGCACAATGTTTAATCATCATGCCGTTGTACATTCTATAGCTAATAATTTCTCTGCGCACAACGCCTGCAACGTCTGCACAAAATGCTTCTTCAAAAGGCCCTTCAGTAGTCATTCTCATATAGTCTCCTGCTGTTGTAAATTTTAAATCGCCCATACCATTAACTGATTGATAGCTTGGATATCCTTTTTCATATACTGGTGGTGGTTTATTCATGCTCTCCATCCTTAGAACGACCGCTATAGCGCGTAAATAGATTTGGACGACGTTTAGCTGTTTCAAAAGTAGCTACAGTGATAGCTGTAGCGGCAAGTAACAGTGCATGAGCTATCATACTAATCACTCCGGCATACATGCTTCCCACAAAAATACCAAATACAATACACCACATCCATGCAAGAGTTTGCATAATCATATGTCGTGTATTTAAATCTGGAATAGCTCGTAGTGGATTAATGCTATGATCCATTACTCCATTCCAACAATTGTATACCCATTCTCTCATTGATCGTACCTTTCTAAATGTTACTTTTTGTGCGTAGTGCGCATCTAAATGATCTCTATACTCTGTAGCATCGCTCAAACTATAAAACAGTTCAACTATTTTTTTAGAACGAAATAGAGCTGTTACTTTGTACATGATTTATCCTTTTTTATGCTTGCTAAAATATCTTTTGCTATTGCATCAACTTCAGGATCTACCCAGCTGCTATTTTGCTGTAGATAGTTAAATTGAGGATTTTCAGTTAAAAACTCACGCATTGCTGCACGACACTCAGCTAGTTTTTGTTCTATATCAGATATTTCTTCTTCAAGAGTTTGAGTATCTGCGAACAGTGCTTTCAGTAAGTATATCATTTAACCAATTTTCTGCAGCACTAGTAACATAACTCCAACTTTTATTGGGATAAGATATTATTCCAACCAACTCATTGTTGTTATAAAACTGTGCTACAAACTCCTCATCTACTAGCTCAATGCTAACAGATTTATTATTTTTTTCAAAAGTTTTTGCTTCAAACATCTTAAATCCATATTGAAGTTATTGTTACATTTGGTACGCTTACATAGAAGTGATGTACCAAAAGCATAAAGCAGGCTGCAGGTGTAAAATCAAGATTCAACATGCTTACTAACATAAACAGAGTTTCCATCGAAACTATAATTCAAAGTATCTCCTTCATACCATCCTAGTTCTTGAAGAAGAGGGCCTGGAAGATTTACTAAACCACCCTCAAGCACTTCAGTTTCCCAAACTCCTGAGTTACTCATAGCACAAGGGCCTAGTTCAGAAGATATTATGCGATATATAGGATATAGCTCATCAAACGAGTAAAGCTCTGTTTGTCCTGTGCCTTGAGTTCCTTTAACTTTAAATTGTTCTAGCAAAGGCTTAAGTGCTGCTTCTGCTTTATGAGTAGCTTCTTTATCTTTTAAAGGCCAAAAATATAAAAACCACCAATTAGCTCCTCCTTGACTTCTACCTCGTTGAATAGCTTTAACATTAACAGTACGTCCTACTTTAATATCTGCATAGGTACCTTTAATTTCTTGTACACCCATGTAAATTCCAAAAGTTTCAGAGTCTCTCTTACGCAAGGTGTGTTCAATCTGATCTGCAGTAAATAGTTTCATTTATCGCCTCATTGAGGCTGCATCAACAGCTGCTTGAGGGTTATCACGACGAACAGGCATAAGATTAGACTTATGAGTAGTTACAATACCTGCAATTTCGTTGCCTGTATATTTAACCGCACTCCGTGCAGTACCATTTTCAGGTACAGCGTTAGAGCTAATAACTTGACTACGATTTTCACGGTAGTTTGGAATAGAATGAACACTGCGTTTTCCACCGGTGCCACGAACACCAAGGCGAGAAAGATATTGTTCATGCTCTGCTCGAGCTTTAGCTAATCTACGATTCATTGGTCTGCAAACCTTCCCATTGTTGTTTTAAATTCTTGTGCATGATGCCGCAGCTCAAAGTGAAAGCTATGTTCATACACATCTGTCCATGTGGTAACACTCCACTGATGTCGTTCACAAACACGACTGCAAAATGTTTTACCTCGATCTACTAAGTCACTATGTAATCTTACCACATATCCAGGCTTCCAAGCAAGCTTATATTCAAATTGTTCTTGAGGAGTCATGCAAGTATGTCACTAGAAGTATCTCTCCAATTACGAATATGAGCAATCTTTCGCTCACGAGACCAACCAGCTAGATAATCATTTTCTTTGTCAAATAGTTGTAACAGCTCATCTTCTGAAATAGTAGCAGTATCAATAATAACCTCTCCTAAATCTTCTTGACTAAACTCATTAAGCTCGGCACTAGTTACTGAATCTCTAATCCAAACATCTGGATCACAAGTAGCTACTTCTGTTGGCACTACATACTTAATTCTAAACTGTTGAATAGCAGTGCAAATAGTATATTCACTCATTTATACATCTTTCTATAATTACAATATTTAATCCAAAACTCATATATACCATAGCTTAGTAGCGGCCCAATAAAAGGTACAAAAAAAGCATTTAACATAAACCAGGCATATATAATTGCCAGTGCTATGTCTATATAAGTTATCATTCGTCAGACAGATCTGTGTTAGTAAATCTAATCAACAGAGTTCCATCAGCAAAGTCTTCTGCTACTTCCCAATCTACAATTCCTTGGTCTATAACAGTATCTAACCACTTAAAAAAATCTTCTCTAGTCATTGTAGTTCGCCTTTACTATATAAGAAGAGTCAGTATTAACTGTTTGATTCTTTTTCATTTCTTCTACTTCAAGAGCATGCATAAAAGACTCGTTCTTCATCAACTGGTCAATAACTTTTTCCCAATCTTGAATTTTACCTTCAAGATATTGAATACGACGATCTAAAAAATTTAACTGATAATCACTCATTATACTCTCCTTATGTCCAAAGATGTTCAAAATACATGCCAAATAGCAAAAATCCCTGAGAAACTTTAGCTTGTGTATTTTCCATGCATTCTTTACACTCATCGCTTGAATGGTTATTTACACAAGAATCTAAACAAACGTCTAACACATCAGTATTAGCAATTTTAAACTCAAAACTATAAATCATAGAGTCTAAGATGTTATCCCACTTTTCTTTATCAAGAGTGCTAGGATATCCATGATTTCGCTCTTTATACTTACGCAGTAACGGAGCTATAATATGAGACAGCGTTATGTCTACATTCCAAGTATCCCAATCCTCAACCTGCACATCAACAGTCTGAGTATCTGAACTTAGGTTAGGTCTTTTGATTGATACTTGCATGCTATCCTCTTTATGTGTTGTAATAGTTGTTTAAATGTTTTTCAAAACTAACATCGTTAGCTGCTAGCTCTAGTATTTTAGCTATGCGCTCAGAATGCTCATCGTTTAGTGATCCGTTTCTAAAACAATTAGCCCAGTGAAGTAATGACGAGCTTAAACTAAGATCATCTTTGTTTTCTAAGTCAAGTTGCTTAATAAGAGCTTTCTTAGCGTCTAAGTATGAAGTATAAGAGCTACAATCATTAACATATCCATGAACATCAATCTGCCATCCTGAACACCATCTACCATACTTATAGATAGATTTAACTACGTCATCATCTTCGTCTAAGATTTCAAGTAGCAGCCACCCATTACTAAGATTTGTAATAGTAGCAAAGTCATCTGCATGTGCATAGCTATTAGTCATGAGAAACTCCAATACAAGGAACTAAAATACTCATCTTACAGTATTTAGGATAGTCTTCATAAGTCATAACAATAACTAACGGAAGAACTGCAATAATAGCAGCTACAATAGCAGAAGCCCATATAGCTCCTTTAATATTACCTCTAGTATTTGACAAATTATACTCCTTCTTTTAACATTAACAATTCTAGTTTCTTCATAATAACAGAAACTTGGCTTTTATCCAAACAAGGAATTACATCATCACACCACTCTTCTTCATAATCTTCATGAATTCCAGGAAGTATTACGAACTTACCAAACTTATCTAAGATTGCTACTTCATATAGCGTCTTTCCTGGCTCTAGTATTACACTAAGCTCATATTTACCATAAGTTTTATTGGCTTGCATAAGCTGCAAATCTTTAGACAACCATTTGCGTTTAAAAAACTTTAACTGCTCAAACATTAGTCTTCCTTTATAATAAAGTTTACTTTTGCTATACCATTTTTACATTTTTTGACATGATAATCAAGGTTATGAAAGTTAAATAAAGTTTTTAACTCTTTAATAGTTAAGTCTTTTTTAGCCTCCCAGTTCATAGATTGTAAGTATTGATTTTCATCCATTTATACTTCCTCACCTTTTGATTGTATACAAATAGCTTGCTGACCTAAAGGAAAATGCCCACTTATACCACTAAGTTCTTGTCCTAGTGCTTCTCTAGCAAAAAAACAATCGTACATAGAAGAATAGCTTTCATATTTTACTACAAAAGGTTCAGAGCTATAAAGATAAATAAATACTAGCGTCCACATATCAAAGTTTCTCTACTTTTCCAACATAAGCATTCGTATATTTAGCTCTAACTTCTTGAGCAGCTTCTACTTGTGCTGCTGCAAAACCATCGGCTGTAAGCATAAAAGAGTCAATATGTTTAGACTCTGATCCCTTACTATAAACGTGTACTGTAAACATACTCATTGTTCTTGACTTTCTTCCCAATCTTTAATTGCATCTGATATACCAAATATATCATCTAAATCTTCTGGTATAATATCTTCAATAGTTTTACTAGTAGCCTCTGAAAACTCATAACACTCATCTTCATCTTCTGAAGTCCATTTACCTACAAAAGCTAATCCAGGCTCATAGTAATAAAGCTTAGCATAAGTAGCTTGATTATTATTACAAAAAGTGTCTAGTGCTGCTATAGGAGGAGACCATGCACTATTAAATGAACCTTCGATAGAACACATACCATCGCCTTCTAGTTTAAAATCTAAGCCTGAAGCATCTACATCCCATTTAGTTCCCCACTCTTCTACCGCAGTTCCATAGTCCCACTCCCCAATAGGTACTAGACTTTCTAGAAAACCTACTTCATCGTCGCTATCAATAATAGATTCAAAAATAGGAACCAAGGTTTGTAGAGGGCCTTTAATATAAATTACGTTTTCACACCAGTTAGGCATTACTTTTCCTTTCATTATTATAATTTATAATACCAAAAAATAAAGCCGCTGTCTAGCGGCTTTTTAAAGACTTTGGTGGTGACGCTTCTGTTACATTGCTTCTATTTTTCATAGAACCACAGTTTTCACACAAATAAATAGTAACGGTAAAGCTGTACTTTTTAACTTTTATAAGATGTTCTTCTTTTATTATACTACAACTATTACAACAAGTTAGCATTAGCTTAACTTAGTTTTCCAATAAGCATCAATTACTTCTTTACCTACAGATAAAGTAGAGCCTGCGGGAAGGGAAAGAAACCACTTATAAACATCGTGTAATACTTCTTCTTCAAAAACAGATTTAACACTGTTAGGAAAAACTTTACAGTGTTCTTCACGAATAAAGCTAATATCACGGTAAGAACGGTTCATCATAAGCTCCTCTAATATCTTCTATCATTTCAGATTCTAGCTGTTCTAGCTTGAATAGTAGCTTTTTACGCTGTAGCCTAGCTTCTGCTACGGGGTTATCTGCGCGTAAAATGTCTTCTAAAATTTCTACCATATGTAGCATATCATTCATTATATAACACCTATCCAATGAGTACAGTCGTCAAAAGGATCGTTATCAAACATATAAGTACCTCCTATAATTAGATTATAGAGTATCATAACATAAAAATGGGTAAACACCTAATGATTAATTAGAGCAAAAAAATGCAATACTAGTTTTTATTTAAAGAAAATTCCATCATCTCATTAACTAGTTCTTTAAAAGTAGTCTTAGGAGTCCAACCTAGAATTTTTTCTGCTTTTTTAGCACTGCCTAGTAATAAATCTACTTCTGCCGGTCTATAAAATTCTGGAGATACATGAACACGAGGAGTACCATCTTCACTGTATCCTATTTCACTAAGTCCTTCACCTTCCCAATAAAGTGGCATATTAATTTTTTCAAATGCTATCTCTACTAAATCTCTAACAGAATGTAGTTTTCCAGTAGCTAGCACATAATCATCTGAGCTTTCTTGTTGGGTCATTAACCACATACCTTCTACAAAGTCTCTAGCATGACCCCAATCTCTTTGAGCATCTAAATTGCCTAAAGAAATAGAGCTTTGTTTTTGTTTATGAATATTTGCTACGCCAGAAATAATTTTTTGGGTAACAAATTCAATACCCCTCCAAGGAGATTCGTGATTAAATAAAATACCATTAGAAGCATGCATACCATAACTTTCTCTGTAGTTACGCACTATCCAGTAAGAATATAACTTAGCACAACCATATGGAGATCTAGGATAGAAAGGAGTAGTTTCCGTTTGAGGAGTTTCTTGTACTTTACCATACAGCTCAGAAGTAGATGCTTGATAAAACTTAGTATGATTTATAAGACCTAAAGTTCTAATGCATTCTAATAGTCTAACTGTACCTAAAGCATCTACATCTGCAGTATACTCAGGTATATCAAAACTAACTCTAACTTGAGACTGCGCTCCTAAATTATATACTTCGTCAAATTTATGAGCCACAAAGAGCTTCATTAAACAACCAGTATCGGTTAAATCTCCATAGTGCAAATAAAAATTATCAGCACCTAATAGATGCTGAATTCGCTCTACATAATCTGCAGCTGTACGCCTTTTAATACTATGTACTTCATAGCCTTTAGATAGTAGTAACTCTGCTAAGTATCCTCCATCTTGACCTGTTACACCGGTAATAAGTGCTTTTTTCATTTTAAATTCTTTCTAAATTAAGTTCTAGTAGCTAACCAGCTGTTAACCATATCAGTAACATCTGAGTCTGATAAGTCAGCACCTTGTTCATTTTTTATAGGATAACGAGAATGAATATCTAATACTCTTGTTACTAGCTCAGAATTAGTATGAGAAGTTACAGTATCAGGAATATGATATTTTCTTGCTGATTCATCGGGAGACCAACCTATTAAAGTGTGATCATCAGGATCAAGCCAATAGCCGCCATCTTCTACCCATTCGGGAGCTATTAGTCCTGAGTTTGTTTTATGTAGTTTATATTCAATAATAGCCATCTTATTGTTCCTTTGGTTTTTCTAACCTCATCATATAGTCTGTATTTAAGAAATCTGATTTTCCAAAAATTCGTTCAGAAGTAGCATCAGCACTTTTATAGTATTTATCTGCCATCTCATCTAAAAAATCTTCTAAGTCGTTTGAATGTAAAAATTGTTTATTAGCTATACGTTCTGCACTATATTTAATATAACCGCTTACTTCTGTAAGTGCTACTTGGGGGTGTATACCGTATTGCTGCATATACTCAATAGTAGCTGTGTTAGCTCTAGAACCATCCATTAGATTACGATACATTAGCTCAAAACCCCTACGAACATGATGACGTTTTTCTTCACGCTCAAAAGCTTCTTCATCCCACTCATCTATTTCAAATTTTTCTTTAATATTTTCATAAGAATCAATAAGGGTTGCAATATCTTTTACAGACCCATTAATTTTATTTTCTAAAGCTACTAAAGAATGACGCCTATTTCTAAGTTTAGCTTCAGCTACAATATCATTTTCTGAGTGACCTTCAAGTTCCATAATTGCTACACGGACTTCTGCATGAGATACCTGAGCTTCAGATAAAGCCATTTTACGTTTCTCAACTTCTGCAGTTACTTGACGTAGCATTCTATACGGAGAATGTCCATTAAGCATTGTAAGGGTCATCATATTTAAAGTTGTTTGAGAATTATTTCTATCAAACGCTCTAGAAGCTTGTTCAATCATTGGTAGTTTTTCAGCTACCCTAGCAGCTGCTACTTGATTAATATTGTCGCTAGCCTCTGCTGGAAGAGAGAACGCAAGCGGTTTAGTTACTATATTATTCATATTATTTACCTAACTATAATTAATTTGTATTAAGTACCAGATGCTGCTGCGGCAAGAGCTGGTTTTGTAAGATCCCCTATATAACTAGCATTACCTGTTGTTTGTACAGTTACTCTTTGCATTTCTTCTCCAAATAGATTAGATATACTTCCTCCAGTACATAAAGCATAGGTACCATCACTAGATGCGCCCGCCTGGCTAGTTATATAAACTAAGTCTCCAAAATCTGTAGCATTACCTGTTGTTTGTATAGTAACATAGTCTATATGATTTGAATTGCCTGCAGGCTGACCACCAAATATAACTGCTCTCGTAGCATCTGCGGTAGCAGCCGCCTTTTGATTAGCAATAGTTAAGTCGCCAAAGTCACCACTAGTACCAGAACTAGTAAAGTTCTGATATTTAATTTCGTTGAACGCAGTATAACTACTATTAACCCCTCCAAAAAATAGAGCTCTAGTAGAGTCTCCTGCCCCAGTTATCCACGCTCTGATAGCAGGTAAAGTACTAAAATAAGAAGCATTACCCGTAGTACTTACAGTAATTCTTTCTATATCTGCAAACCAACTACTAATGCTATAGCTAGAGTAAGCCCCACCCCCTGCAAAAAGACCATAAGTTCCATTACCAGCACCAGCTAGCTCTGCTTTACCTGCAGTTAAACTACCAAAGTTAGAAGCAGAAGCAATAGAAACGGAAGAGTAATAGTCCATAGAAGAATAGTTTATCTGACTGCCAGGATTTTGAGAATAGTCAACACCACTAGAACTACCCCCTCTTCCTCCTGCAAAAACAATTCTAGTTCCGTTACTTACAGCAGCAAGACCACTTGCATATTTACCAAAGCCTAGATTACCAAAGAAAGAAGCATTGCCTGTAGTCGAAATTTGCTTTACATCTCTACTTTGAAAATATTCTGCACCTGATCCGGTATTACCTCTTCCGTGAGCTATAATAGCTTTATCTCCTCCAGTTACAAAAGGAGGCGGTGTTATACTAGTATCGTTAATAGTTATAGTACTAGAAGTAGCTACTATGGTGCCGCTTATACTATCAGTTCTAATTTCTATTTGAAAAGTTTCTGATCCTTCTGTAGTAGCATCTGCTGTGGGAGTAACTGTAAATGATGCTGCATCATTATTTATAGTAAAACTACCACTAGAAGTTGTAAAGTCTCCTGAGTTAGTAAGAGTATAATATAAAGTGGTAGAATTAGCTACGTTACCTGTAGACACGTTTACAGTTAAAGCTGCACCCTCATTAATACTGCTTGAAGCAGGGGTTACTGAATAGGTTTTACGAAGCGTGAATATATGAGCAAAGCCACTACCGCTAGAAGATCCTGTACCTCCCAATCTAGAGCCTATAACTGCACTTTCTCCTTCTATTCCTACTCCTGAACCAAAGCCGTCGTTCTCATCAGTATTAGAACCTTGTAATATTGCATACTGATTCCAAGTACTTCCTGTACGTTTATATATGTAAGCCTTACCTGCATTAGAAGAAGGGCTATCTATATTTTCTGCACCTATAATAATATTATCTGAATCTATGTCTATAGAATTACCAAAGTAATCATTAGCTCCGGGGTTAGGATGAGGTATTCTTTGCTGCTCTGTCCAAGTAGTTCCTGAACGGGTAAATATATATACAGCTCCTGCGTCGGATACACTACTTACATCTTCAAAAGGTACCCCAACTGCTGCGCTATCTCCATCTATAGTTACGGCAGTTCCAAATCTAGCACTTGTTTCAGATACACTAGCAGTTAACTTTTGTTGCTGTGTCCAAGTAGTACCTGAACGTGTAAATATGTAAGCCGAACCAGAGCCGCTATTAGTATCATCATCCCATATACTTCCTGCTATAATGGTGTCTCCAGATATAGCCACAGAATAACCGAATTCATCGTTGGCAGCCACGTCTGAAGGTTGAATTTTTTGTTGTTGTGTCCAAGTAGTGCCTGAACGTGTAAATACATATATAGAACCAGCATTAGAATCGGTATCATCTTCGTAGTGAGCGCCTACAACAATAGTATCTCCGTCTATACCTACAGATACTCCAAACCTATCCTCTTCAGCTGCGTCTGAAGCTTGAATTTTTTGTTGTTCTGTCCAAGTAGTGCCTGAACGTGTAAATACATATATAGATCCGGCTGCGAGAGCAGTGGTATCTTCATCCTGTAAGCCTATAACAGCAGTGTCTCCTGATATAGCAAAGGCTGTAGTATTAATACCATCATCTGCTTGAGCATCAGAAGCTTTAAGCTTTTGTTGTAATGTCCAAGTAGTTCCCGATCTTGTGTAAATATAAGCCGCTCCTGAGTCAGTTGCTGTATCATCATCTAGTGGAGCACCTAAAATAACAGTATCTCCTGATATAGCAACTCTCTCTCCAATTTTATCTACAGGGTCAGCAGAAGCAGGAAGCAATAATGCTTCTTGAGACCACACTGAAGGATCATTTAAAGTTATAGCACTAGAAGTAGCTACTATAGTTCCACTTGTACTGCCTGTTCGTATTCTTACAGTAAAAGTTTTTTCAGGCTCATCTACACCGTCAGAAATAGGAGTTAAAGTAAAAGATCCTGTAGTACCGCTTATATTAAAGCTACCGCTAGAAACACTAAACTCAGCCGGAGCATCTGTATCCCAGTATAAAGTAGGCTCTCCAGGTACATTAGCAGTAGTTACTGTTACTGTTAAAGTGCCCCCTTCATTTATAGCAGTACTAGATAATGCTATACTATAGCTAGGAGAATCAAATTCTACAGAATCCCAGTTGTCTGTATTAAATATGTATAATCTATTATCGCCAGCTACGTAGGCTGTATCTCCGTTTGTACCAGAAGAAGGTAAAGAGCTAACGTTAGCATAATAAGTTACGCCCCCACTAGAAACGTCTCCAGGAACAAATTTACTACCTGAATTATTCCATACTAATGCTTGTCCGTCTGTTGGAGCGCTTGTAGTAATATCAACATTATTAATGTCATCTATACTACTGTTTGTATCTAATAGTTTTATCCAATTACCACCATGCGCAAAATAGCCTTTTCCAGTAGAGTGAACATGTGCAAACATACCGTGATAAGTAGTAGCGTTAGGCAAATCACCTTCTGTTGCAAACATATTTGCAAACTTAACAATTTCAGCATCTGTGGCGGCTAAAGCTCTAGCATCTGTAAAATAAAGATTTGTACCTTCAGCAACATCAGTAGTTGATTTAGTTCCGATCCAAGTGTCTGCTGTTGATGTAAAGTCTGAGGTTGCTAACTTAGTAGCAATGCTATTTGTTACTGTTGTGCTAAAATTAGCATCATCTCCTAATGCCGATGCAAGCTCATTAAGGGTATCTAAAGTCGCAGGGGCTGAGTCTACTAAGTTACTAACTTGTGCGTTCACATAAGTTTGAGTAGCAAAGTCTTCTGTACTGCCTGACGCAGTAACAGCTAAAGAGCCACCATTATCAGATATTTGTAGGGATCCTAAGGATATTGTGCTACCACTAAGATATAGGTCTTTAAATGCATAAGCTGCGCTTCCTAAATCATAAGCAACATTTGTAGCAGGAATAACATTTCCAGATATAGCACCTAATTTAGTTTGTACTCTTGCATCTGTGTAATATACATTAGTGCTTCCTTCACTTACATCGTCTGTATCTTTAGTTGCTAAATCGGTATTAAAATCACTAGTAGAGTAACTAGTAATTGTTCCAGGTTCGAATTCTGTATTAGAACTATTCCAAACAAGGACTTGCCCATCTGTTGGGGCAGCAGTAGTTATGTCTACATCTGTTAAATCGTCTATACCTATAGAAGTTGCAGCGGTAGAGGTAATATCCCATGCAGTTTTAGCACTGTTATATGTCCAAGTAGTACCCGACACTGTATGTGTCGTACCGTTACTAGGACTGTTTGGAAAGTTTATTGGCATTTTTTTACTCCTTGATACATGTTAACATGTATATATTCTTTTTGTCAATTAATAATTATGTTATTTACTTTATTAGTACTTGCATATAGCATTCATTCAATTAAACTCCAAGACTGATTAACCTCATCCCACTCATACTCATTGCCATCTGAAGGGTATGCTACGGGCGGGTGCCACCGACAGGTTTCTTCATCCAGCGTCCAAGAAACAAACGGGCGAGGCGCTAAGAAAGCATTTCGAGCAGCATCATAAGAATACCCAACGCCAGCAAAGTTCTTTCTAAAGTTGCTATTGTAGCTTGTTTGTTTCCAAGAGCCGCCGAATAGTTGCTCACAAAAGCTAACTCCTAAAGTCTCTTGCTCAACACCGTTCTCATCAAGCAAAACATCGTTTGCGACTACGACTACTCGTTGGACTATGCTCTGATTATTTATTTCTGCAAAATGTGCCATTAGAAAGTAATGCTCCCTGATCCAGTAAATTTATAAACGTAATTAGTGCCGTTAACATCTGCAAAAGTGGTTATCGTTGGACTACCTGTGGTTGCAGAGGCTTGAGAGTAAGATTTAACTATAACAACTCCAGATCCACCCGCAGCACCGTAGTTGTTTGCTTCTGAACTACCAGATGCACCACCACCACCACCGCCTGTGTTAGCCTCTCCATCAAAAGCTCTACTTTCAGCACCGCTACGGCCCGTAGAGGTTCCTTCACCGCCTTTGCCACCGCCACCGATCCCACCGTGACCACCGTGTTTTCCATCTTCTGTTCCACCACCGCCACCACCAGCGTAAGGTGTTATCGTTCCTGTGATGTTGCTGTACACCCCATCGCCACCGTGTCCACCTTCATAATTCGTAGCGTTACCGCCAACAGATCCAGCTCCGCCACCCCCGCCGCCGCTATCGTCACTTGCTCCCGTACCCGTTGTTGAATTACCGCCATTATTGCCTTGACCCGCAGTTCCATTGCCACCAATTGTACCACCTCGGCCACCACCGCCACCACCAGAGCCTCCAGCATTTGAAAGACTTTGATCACCGCCATCGGCCCACATGCCACCTGGGCCGCCACCAATAGCAGTCAAGCCAAAGGCGGTTGTATCTGACCCTGCGTTTCCGATAGCATTAGTGTCTGCAAAATTTTTGGAAGCACCGCCAGCGCCAATAGTAATAGTGTATTCAGTTCCTCTGATCAGTTCCATAGTGTTCGTTAATAGACCGCCAGCGCCACCGCCAGCACCACACGCAGCATCAGCACTAGTTGCGCCACCACCGCCCCCAGCAATAATAAGATATTCAATGAAAGCTACTTCAGCGCTAGGCCACTCTGAGTCAGAAACTCTTCTGGAAACCTGCCCTATAGAAAAAACGCCAGAGGAAATGCCATTATTATTCTCAGGAGATGAACCAATGTACCTTCCCATTAACTGATTTCCTCATAAGAACATACAGCCTCAAGATCAGAAGTCGCACTTGCTGTAAGTCTTAGTTCATCACCTTCTTCTAAGTATAATGACTTACTTAAAATATCTAAAGTAGTGTCAGCCGGTATGCTTACCGTTTTAGCAATATGATATGCAACAGAAGATCTATATATATCTACATTTATATTAGCGGCATTAGTTCCATCTACATTACTTATGTAAAGAGCGTTTACCTTTAACACTTTATCTGAAGCAGCGCTATTAGTAATGATTGCCGTTGCAGAAGTGCCAACTGCTTGCACCGCCGTTTTGCCTGTAATTGTAGTTACATTAACTATGTTAGGATTTGCCATCCTTATTCTCCTTTATTATCCAAATACAATAGACATTGCTATTGCCTTACCTGTTGTTACTCCACCACCTGTCGGACCTTGAGGACCTCTAGGTCCACTTACTGCTACCCATTGACTAGAACTCCCATCTGCATAGTATACATATAACGTAGCTGAATCAGAATTAAACCATTGATCTCCATTAGCAGCCCCGCTAGGGGGCGTAGTACCTACACTAACAGATGATCCTGCAGGTCCGCTTACCGATACCCATTGATTAGAGCTACCGTCTGCATAGTATATATACATAGAACCATCAGCACTATTAAACCATTGATCTCCGTTAGAAGGAGAACTAGGAGCAGTGTCAGATACTGAAACAGAAGATCCTTCTGAAGCTACGTTAGCTGGGGCCCAATTACTTTGAGAAGTATTCCATATTAGTGCTTGCCCATCTGCAGGAGCAGTATTAGATACATTATTTAAATCTGCAAGAGCAACATTAGCACTAATGCGAGCATCAACTCTAGCATCTGTATAGTATAAATTACTAGTACCTTCAGTAAGTTCATCAGTATTAAAAGGGTTACCTATTGCTACTGAAGCGCCCATACCACCATGATTAGCACAGTAGTAATATAAAGCAGGGGTTGAATTGTCTACTGCTATTTGTACATACGCACTAGCAGACCCTGCAGTACCACTGGTAGTCACACCAGTTGTATATTCTGAGCCGCCTCCATGTGTTCCATCTGAAGTAGTAGAAAATCTTAATGGGTGACTAGAGTTAGTACTATCACTTTGATCAAATTTATAGGTTCTTCCTGGCTCTAATGATATAGTAGCTTGTTGAGCTCCATCTATATAGAAATTACCGCCACTAACTGTTACTGCCGCTGTACTTGCTGAGGCAGATAAATTAGCTTGTACAGTATTAATGTTACTAGCGTTACTAATAGTATTAGCACTTACAGTGCCTAACTGTGCAAGTATAGTGGTACTGAAGTTTGCATCATCTCCTAGTGCAGCAGCGAGCTCATTTAGAGTGTTAAGAGTTGCAGGGGCAGAATCTACTAGGTTTGCAGTTGCAGTATTAACATAAGTCTCTGTTGCATATCCTGTAAGAGAAGGAATAGTTGGTTGATTAGTTAAGTCGTTATAAGAACCAGATGTGGCTACTGTAGATAAGTCAGCGGTATTAGCTTTAGTTGCTAAATCTGCACTCGTAAGTATCTCTAATAAAGATACTTTAATAGCAGTATTAGATAGAGATACGCCAACTCTTGCATTATGAGTGTCTGGGGTTGTACTAAGGGTTCCATCTTCTACTACGTAGTACACTTGGTCTGCGATTAAACCCGTTAATTGATTGTGAATACTACCGTCTACGGATACATCAATAGTAGTGCCTGATGAGGCAGCAATACCATGTAATTTAGTAGCGTCTAAAGAAGATTCTACAAAATCACCTCTAATATTCATTCCAACCCATATACTAGAGTCTGCCGAACTGTTATGAGTTCTAGGATCTAGTCTAGTTCCCATACCCTTTCTGTGAGGGTCTACTACTATTCTACCTTCATAACGCCAGCCATTATCTCTAACATGACTTGCACTACCGTAGTTGCCTCCGTTTGAGGTTTGAGTCTCCTGATTATTTGTAATAGTACCGTTAGAAGCAACTTTCATAGAACGAATATATCCAGCATCATGGGTCGATGAAAATTGAGTAAATTGTCTAATATAAGTATGAACTAAAGTACTTGAGCCAGATAAGAAGGTAAAGTCTCCATTTGCAAATTCAAAACGGTCTTCACCAAAATTCCTTTCAGACCCATAAGTAGAAGGAGTGGTTCCATTTGCCTCGTAAGTTCTATACCTTAAATTGTCAACATTTGTTCCTCCTGAACCGCCTACTAACCATGCAACAACAAATTTATCATTTGTAGGATCCCATGCGACTTTAGCGGGCATTGAAGTTCCAGTATAAATAGATGCTGGAGTAGTGGCGTTTCCTACAGTATATGTTCCATTATCCCAATCTACATCAAAAATTTCTAAATCACCAGCCTGAGGCCCCCCATTCAAACTACCACTTACGGCAGCAAATCTGCCTTCAGTTATAGAAGAAAACCCAACCCCTCTAGGGTCAATACCTCTATCTATAGTAATTTCATTTGAAAAAGATACAGAACTACTAGTTCCATCCCAAGTTCCTCTTACTAGTCTAAGACGAGTACCACTGCCATCATCAGCGCGGGTATACATTATTATAAATTTGTAATTTCCCGCACTACTTCCAGCAAAATCATATACAATTTTTTCATTCCATGTAGATTCATAACCAAAGCCTGCATCTGTAGCACTAGTCCAAGAAATAGTACTTCCACTTATAGTTCCGAATCCGTAGGCATAATCGCCTCTATATACACCACCGCTGAAGGCTTCTTGTCTTTTTTGAAGGTATAAAAACTTATTAGTATTTACAAGACTGCCTAAAATAAACGGAGCAGAATATTCTGAAACGCTAAAATAACTAGAGTTTGATGCCATTTCTGTGCCCACTACATACTTTTGACCATAACTCCATTGTGAACCCGTCCAATCTATAATAGCCACTGCTTCTTGGTTATTACTACCAATTCCATCATAGCCAGCTAGAATAAATTTATTATCGATACCTGTTGGAAATATTCTTCCCGGCCTAGATGCTATAGCGTATCCATTGTAGACATCGGTAGAGCTCGATGACCATCCATTATTTTCTTGAACTTCGTACTCACCCCCTAATGATAAAGAGTCAGTATAAGTTGTAACTTCTACTGGAGTAACAGTTCCATCAGTATTCAACATTACAACATCATTTACAGATGCAGAAGTTGTAGATGTATATTCTATAGTATTAGTGTTTGGTACGTCTGCCGCGGTAATATAGTTTGCACCATTAGTCAATTGATTGTTGTTTGTTGGAATAGTTGGTTGATTAGTTAGATCGTTATATGAGCCAGATGTTGCTACCGTTGCAAGAGATGATGTATTTGCCTTATTCGCCAATGAGTTAGTGATTGTTGTGCTGAAGTTTGCATCATCACCTAGTGCTGCTGCGAGTTCATTGAGTGTATCAAGTGTTGCTGGAGCAGAATCTACTAGATTTGCAATTTCTGTATCCACATAATTCTCAGTTGCATATCCAGTAAGGCTTGGAACTTGTGATGCAACATATGATTTTGTTGCATATGTACCCAAATCTGCACTTGTAAGTTCATCTAAAAGATCAACAGCAAGTGTTGTGCTTGACATAGCAAGTCCAACTTTAGCATTGTTTGTATCTGGAGTTGTCGAAAGACTACCATCTGATAATACATAATACTTTGATCCTGTAGTAAGTCCAGAAAGTCCAGTATGAATACCACCCTCTACAGTAACATCAATTGTTGTTCCGGCAGATGCAGCGATACCATGAACTTTAGATGCATCTAGATTTGATTCTACATATACGCCCTGAGTTGGTTGGGCAAACAATTTAACAACCAAATTGGTTGCATCTGTATTGCCTGGCGCTGATATTGATCCTTTACCGCTTCTGAAAGGATCCATTTGTATTTTGCCTGGATATCCGAATCCAGTGTTCTTTGCATAGTAGTTGCTGCCGTGCGTAACTCTACTTGTACCAATAACTATATTTAAAGATGCATTTACTGAGAAATGGGTTATGAACGAACCATCCCTACTGTTACTAGTATTGCTAAGATAATAATACCCTGCGTTAGTTAGTGCAAACATATTACTGTTCTTGTAGAATGCCATATTTCCAGAAAGATGGCCATAAGTTCCACCTTGATTATAGCCTAGTGAGTATTCTGAGCCTTCCGCCACTGCTGAATTTCCTGTTGTCGAAAATGCTCTAAGTTTTAGACTGTTACTTCCTCCACCAACACTCCAAGCAACAACAAAATGCTCACTAGAATCTCTCCATGCCACATGCGCTGGTGCGTCAGTACCAAAATTTGTGTTGAACGAAGTCAATCCATATGCTGTTCCGACAGTAATATTTCCTGTACCCCAATCTATATCACCAATTCTGAGATTTCCAGAGTAATCAACCCCTGCAAATCTACCCTCTGTTAGTTTCGAGAAGTCCAATGATCTACTATCGATAGGATGTGGTATTGTAAAATCATCGCTATATTGAATTGTAGTATTACCATCCCATGTAATTCTAAATATTCTACAATTACTAGAATTATCCCTATAAGCCCCGATGACTTTGTAAGAACCAGCAGTACTTCCAGCATGGTCATAATACCAATTAATATGATCTAGACGACTAGCATAGGTATGGCCGCCGTTTGAAGTATTAGTTCCTGTATCACTCCAAGTAATTCCAGACCCTGCCATTGTTCCCACGGCATGAATAATTAAATCTGCACTTAGTTTTGGTCCTAAAATTAAAAATTTATCTGGATTATCTGGGCTTCCAATCACATACGGATTATCTGATTTATCAAGTCCTAACGAGTTCCCTAATGAAGCGAGATCTTGATATTCGGTTCCATAAGTCCAAGTTTGATTTGAACTATTATATTCAACAGAAACAATTTTCATTTCAAAAACACTACCAGGCGCCTCATCAAAGGCTATAGAGATGTACTTGTTATCTGTTTGTGTTGGAAATAACCAATATCCTTTGTCCGCCGCAACTAAACCATTAGTATTGGAAATAGTGTACCCTTGACTATTTGGAAGAAGTTGTTGATATGACCCATTATAACCTTGATTTGTAAGTTGCTCTGAAAAAGTTGTAACTTCTACTGGGGTCACAGTTCCATCAGAATTCAACATTACAACATCGTCTACAGATGCAGAAGGTGTTGATGTATATTCTACGGTATTAGCATTTGGTACATCTGCCGCTGTGATAAATCCAGCGCCATTAGTCAATTGATTGTTATTTGTTGGAATAGTTGGTTGATTAGTTAAGTCGTTATATGAACCAGAGGTTGCAACTGTAGATAGGTCAGCGGTATTAGCTTTAATAGATATTTCCGTGCCTACATACGCTTTTGTTGCATATGTACCCAAATCTGTACTTGTAAGTTCGTCAGTAAAATCTAATGCAAGAGATGTTGCATTGATAGCAGTACCAAGTTTTGCAGAACCGCTGGTTGAGATTCCACCACTATCTGTAACAAAATACCTTGTTCCTGTAGTGAGACCAGAGAGTCCTGTATGAATTCCATATTCAAGAGTTACATCAATAGTTGTTCCAGCAGATGCCGCAACACCATGCAATTTAGTCGCATCAAAGTTAGATTCGCCATATGGGCCCTGCGTCATAATTACTTGTGGATATTGACTATTTACTGTATCTGGTGAATATGATGCTGTGTCACCATCATTGAAAGGACTTGAATATGTCCACATACTTCCTGAATCAAATGTATTACTATCAGTTGTTTGTGTGATGTAATTTCCAGAATTATCATATTGCAAATATCGAGTTTGTGGACTAGATCCAGTTTGATTGGATATAATTGGCGTAATCAATATCGGCGCGTTTGGTGTGCTTCCCGTGTTACTACCTTTAGTCCATGCAATATTACCTAGTACAGTACCAACCTTGACATTAGCACCGTTCATAAGAGTTAGGTTTCCACTTACATTAGTAATACTAAGATTTGCATCTGCGCTATATAGAGCAACTTTTAATCTGTATGGCGCATCTCCGCCACCATCTGGTGGAGATGTTGTAACGGCAGCAAGCAATCCATTAGTTGGATGAAATGCTTGTTTGTTTTGAATTTCCCATGCATCTACATTATGACTTCCGCTTCTTGTAAATAAATCTGCTGACGGGCCTATATTAATAGTTCCGGCATTCCAATCTACATCAGCAAATTTAATTATACCTCTGCGAGTAGAAGTCACGCCCTCTTGTCTATATAAGGCGATTCTAGTTGGGGTCGATGGGTCAATTGCAGTGTGTTCCCATTCAAATGTTTCTGAGGATGAGGTTTCTATCTCTGGAAAACTGTAATCTAAATTCTGATTTGCAAAATCATAAGTGAATTTTCTTACAGCAGCTTTATTATTTGAATTCTCGAATTTTACATAAAAAGTTAAAACTGTTCCATTAAATCCGCCATGGTCAACAACCATTCTTCCATTTAAACCAATGTTTAACTGTCCATTATTAGTTGTATTACTATATGCAGCTGAACTGTCTGTACCAGTTGTGTTTACAGTAGTTCCTGTAATATTTCCAGTACCTACATTTATATTACCGCCACTTGTGGCTGCTCCAAGATACAGAAATTTGTCTTCATGTGTGCCGGCAGGTCCAAAGAATGCATGTTGGTCTCTAAAGTTACTGATAGGTTCTCCCGAAGAAAATGCCGTTCCTTTTGATATTCCCGATCCATTTCTTGAAAATACAACTAACATTGTGCGGTCATTATGTCCAGTGCCGCCAGGGAAAATTAACATTCCTTTTTCTCTGGTGGAATGATGGGCTATCATGCCTCTATAGTTTAAATCTCCAATATATCCACTAGTCATTTGAGAGTCTATAGCAGTCTGTTGGTCGAATGGATAATTTGTAGGCTCAACTACAGTCACAGTACCGTCAGAATTCAACATCACAATATCATTTGTTGCTGCAGTGTTTGTGGATGTATATTCTACAACATTACCACCGCCTCCGCTTCCAGCATCTGTAATACCGTAGCCAGCAATAGTTGTTGGCTTATTTGTTAGATCTGAAAAAGAACCAGAGGTTGCAACTGTTGCAAGAGATGCAGTATTAGCTTTAGCGGCGATAGAGTTTGTAACTGTTGTACTAAAGTTTGCATCATCACCTAGTGCTGCTGCAAGCTCATTAAGAGTATCTAAAGTTCCAGGTGCTGCGTCTACTAAGTTATTAACTTGTGTTGTTACATAGGTTTCTGTAGCAAATGGCTCAGCACTACCACCGCCAGCAGGTGATACTTCTAAAGATCCACCATTATCAGATAATTGTAGAGAGCCTAAGCTTATTGTACTACCGCTAAGATATAAATCTTTAAACGCATAAGCAGCACTTCCTAAGTCATATGCAACATTTGTATCAGGAACAACATTTCCTGATACAGAACCTAGTTTAGTTTGTACTCTTTCGTCTGTAAAATATAAATTTGTACCCTCACTCACATTAGAAGTGCTAAGAGTTTCAAAGGCAACATTACTAGCTCCATCAGATACAAGTGCTTGTCCTGAAGTTCCGTCGTCTAGCAGATTGGCTAGTTTTGATAAGTTAGTTGCATTACTCATACTATTTTCTCCGTGCAGCTTTCGCCTAAATATAACACACTATAACCTACTAAAGGTATAGTGTCAATTTTTTATTTTATGGTTATGTACCTGTTTCTTTAAATATTTTTACTTCTCCAGCCAAACTACCATAATATGAATCAGATATAGCAATCTTACCACTTGTAGCATCCACCGCTATACCTGTACCAAAGGTTACTGGAGACCATGAACTTAATATATCATTACAGTCTATCAATAAAGGAGCAGCATTAAAAGACATAGTACTAAAATTAAAAGTAGAATACATAATATCCTTTTTATTAGTGTCAAGCGCTCCAACAAATATATGCATTAATCCATTACTATCTATATAATAATCCGCATGTGTCCAGTTTGACTTCGAGGGCGGAGCTCCATATACTATATTATTGGGCGTGGTACCTATATGAGCTACTGGTTGTATAACTGCATTACTCACATCAAGAATGTCTGCTGCTACATCCCATTCGCATATCCAGCTTCTATATCCAGTAGTGGCATCAGCTTGCCCTCTTTCTACACCCCAAATATACACATTACTGTTATATTCAATAAATCTAATATTATATGTGGTAGTGAGAGGGATACCTCCACTTAAGAGTCTTCTGCCCCAAACTTGTGTGCCTCCAGCATCATACGTGAGCCCATATGCTGTTGTATTACCAGCGCTGGATAAAACACTTGTATTATACATAGCTATACTGTATGTGTTAGTGAACCAAGCACCAGTAGACGCAAATTCAAAATCCCAATCACCAGTTGAACTGTTATATTTATATACTGATCCATCATCCGTACCTATACCAGTACCTATAGTAAAGTATGTACTTTGAGGGTTAATACTTATAGGTCCTACATAATCAACAAATTCTGACTGGTCTAGACTTGGATTAATAGTTTGATGAGGGGTTAGATTTCCACTACCATCATTTTCCCAATCACCATTAGAATCTCGTTTAAATACATACAAATAAGGAGTAGCGTCTGATCCTTGTTCATCTGTGCCAACTAGTAGCCAATCATCATTGAATGCAAAAGTGCATCCCATTCCGTGGCCCAGACTAGAAGAATTTTCATACTTATAAAGTAGAGAAGCTGAGCTGCCTGAAGTATCATAAATGTATATACCGCCTTGTCTGCCAGTTGTAGTTTGTCCAGGAGCGGTTACAAAAAGTTCATCTGATTTTAGCCATGCAAGGCCGGCTCCAAAATAGTACTGTTCATTACTTCCGTTACCGTATACCGTATCAAAAGTTGTAGCATTACCGTTTAACCAGTGGCTTACGTCTACTTGAGGTATGGGGTCTGTTAATACAACTTCGTGTTCATATACTGTTATTAAACCAGAATTACTATTAGCAAAACTATCTCCCACAGCAAATCTACCGGTATATGGATCCATAGTTACACTAGTTCCCCAATAAGTAAGAGTGCTAGCTAAACTAGGAGATAGGTCTCCTACTTGTGTCTCAATCGAAGTGTTCCACGTTTTTGTAGTAAAATCAAAATACCTATAACCTATTCTATCTGGTGACCCATTAATATAACCTTCCATTACATGCAGCTTATTATCTGATACGTGCCAATCGCTATAGTCATGACGCCCCTTGCCCCCTCTACCGTCGTTAGGGGCCCATTCGAGATTGCTGTAGTCAACTCTAATACCAGTTTGAGCGTATCTCTCAGATGTATCAAATCGGTGAGTAGATGTATTAATTTTTATTATGAGGCTTCTATAGGATTGTTCTGGATAAGAGTTATCCCCAATTCCTTTATAATATAACCATAAATCAGAACCGTGTTGAATTAAATTTATACTTCCTGTTCTTCTTGAATAGTTGGTGGTGTAATTGTTTATATCTAAAGCTTGCTCTTGTGTCCAACTGTCACTGTTTACATCATAGTGAAATAATGTGCATAGGCCGCTAGTATTATTTACTGTAACTACATAATCTCCTAATATAGTAACATCAAAAGTATCAAGCACAGCAGTAAAACTCTGCTCTTCTTCCCATAAATTAGAAGTTGTATTATACTTTAAAATAACAAGGTCATCATCCGTACCAGTTATACAAGCACATTTACCATTATTAGCGTCTAAATCAACAGCAAAAATAGTATTTGCTCCCATATTTGTAGTTCTTATATTTTGGTAAACAGTCATTTGACCAGTAGTAACTGGCCAAGTACCGTCAGCATCCCGTTTATAGAAAATTAACCTAGAATTGTTTTGTGAGCCTGATTCGTCTGTGCCTAGTACTAACCAATCCCCATCACTGCTATAACTAACTCCATGGTTCGCGCCGTAACTAGAATTATTTGGGGGCTCTGAAAAACAGGTTAATGAAGGAGAAGCTCCGGACGTGTCATAAATGTATAATCCTCCGCCCTGAGTATGTCGATACTGAATATTTGGTGCACCAACTAATAACTCATTAGGACCAATAAATTTTAAGGAAGAGCCAAAATGAGATAAACCTCCAGGATTAGTTATACTAAAAACCTCAGGTCTGGTGGTAGTGTTAACAGTATTATAAAGGTAATCATAATTAAAATGTAAACTAAAATACACCTCTTTAGAATTTACTGTATTAATGCCATCTGTAACATGGAATGTTAATGCAAAATCTCTAGCATAAGCTGTATCTGTAGAAGGAGTAATAGTAAATACATTATCAGCTTGAGTTATTGCAACTGCATTGCTAGTATCACCTTTGGTTACTGTATAACTAAAGGTTAATCCCGCACCTTCAGGGTCTACTGCATTTAATGTTAAAACTAACGGGGTGCCATCAGTTGCTAGAGTATACCCGGGTTGAAGCTCTGTAGTAAAGTAAGGAGGAGTATTAGGAGTTACTGCAGAAGATATCTGTACCCATGCACTGCTATCCCATAAGTATAACCCTTTATTTTCTTCTACATATGCGAGATCAGCTAGTTGAGCAGATGCAGGTAAATTTGTTACTAAAGCATATACTGAAGTACCTGCTGAAATACTTGTTGCTGCAATTCCGCCACTAGAAGTAAAAGATAGTACCTGTCCTTCTGTGCCATCGTCTAACACATTAGCTAGGTCTCCTAGTTTTCTATTATTACTCATTATTTATTCTCCGTTAGTTAATTTAAGTAGCGTATGTTTTTACTGCTAAACCGTTGCCTACAAAAAATTCATCGCCGTCAGCAGTATTTAGACAAACAGCTTGTTGACTTCCTACACTATGTGTATAATCTCCAGTACCTAGCTGGTCAGTTCCAGACGAAGTAGAATGTAAATCCCAAGCAGTAGATAAATCCCACTGTCTAATTACATTTGTAGTTTCAGATACAGTAAATAGTTTTAAACCTGTATCACTTAAAAAGACATCTTGTATGACACTATCACTAATATATCCTATGGTAGCAGAGCCTCTGGTATCGGGTCTAAAGGCTGTAGATAGATATGCATGAGCTACATAATCAAAGTAATGATTACTTATAAAAAGATTATGACCATCTGGGCTTAAATAGACTCCAGAGTTTCTACCTGCACCAGATCCAAGGTTAGTTGTATATCCAGAATATGACAATGTAGTAGGATCATAAGGTGTTCCAAAATCCCATCTTCTCACATTACCAGAGTGAGCTTCTGTTGTAAATAAATAAGCACCATCACTAGTCATATGCCAGCCAGTAAACCATTGTCCACTATTTACATTAACTCCGACAACATTCTGTAGCGTCCAACTATCTACACCAAAAGCAGTTGATTGTCTTGTTCCTGTGCTAAGATCCCATGGTGTTGTTAATGTGTAATACCAGCACATAGGATTACTATTATCAGACGTTTTCATACCAGCAATGAATTTAGTTCCGTCGGCACTGAATGATAAACCACCTATTGTTCTTCCAGACATAGCCTGTAAATTAGTTGTTCTTGTTAATGTAGAATTATCTATATCATTCATCTCAGTAATAAACGAAAGAGTAAAGCTATTAGCACCAGATGTAGCAGTGTTTATACCATCAGAAGCAGTAAATGTTAAATCAAATGTAGTATCATTACTAGCGTGTGGAGTAATAGTAAATACGTTATCAGCTTGAGTAACTGTAGAACCATTTAAAGACCCAGAACTAACACTATAGTTGTATGTTAATGGTACTTCTTCAGAGTCAGTAGCAGCAACAGTAATAACAGTAGCAGTCCCATCTGTAGCAAGAGTAAACGGTGTTGTATTTGCAGAAGCATCTTGTACTGCAGTAATAGTAGGATTAGTGTTAACTAAACTAACTGAGTACCAACCACTTCCATTTGATATGTACAAAGCATTAGAAGACTCAACAAATGCTTGCTGCCCTGCACTAACACCGCTAAGGGGTAATTCTGAAATAGTTGCATATACGTCTGTACCTGAAGAGGCACTTACTCCTCTATTTACACGTAACCAAGCACTCTTAGAAGTACTATACATCCAAGTATTATTAGCTAGTATAGCTTCTTGTCCGTCTACCGGACTATCTGGAAAATTAATTGCCATTTGCTATGTTACCTTTATTTAACCATTAGTTCTTTATGTACAAAAACCCTTTTGTTCTTGCTACTCTACCTAGACTACCAGATACATAGTTCAATCCCCCTGCCCCAGCGGTATTTGAACCAAGTGGGCCTGAACCAGCATTCTTCAAACCAATCCCCAAAACTCTATCTCTAGAATCGGATACATCTACATCCGCTGAATGTCCAAATCTGATATATCCATATCCAGCTGGGCTAGGAATTCCATGTTGATAACCATATCTAAAATACGTTGCTCCAGCATTCCATGCGTTGCCGTTAGTATCTAAAAATGCTTGTGTCCACCCTGCTGCAATCCCTGCATCGCCATCTGCTACTTCACTGTTTGCATTTATAGTAGTACTATCATGACTAATACTTGTTGGTACTGGTAAAGCGCCATTTGCAAGAGCTCTTGCAGTATAACTAGTGTGGTTATAGTAATGAAAGTGAGTTGATGCATTTGTTCCTAAAGCAAGTCCAGTGGCAGTCGTTTGAAGTGTATAAAATAGTGATGATATTTGATTTGTATCTGAGGACGGATCCAATGCAGTAGTTACTCCTCCAGTAGTATCAGTCCACACCGAAGAATCATAATCATAAGAGTTGCCTGTAGTTCCATCAGCAACGACCATGACTAGAATCCAAGGGCCGCCTGCCAAATCAAAATTTACATAACATTCTGTCGCCGAATTATCAAAACCATCTAAATATAGATTGTAGTTGCCACTTGTAGTAATTCCAGCAGTAGATAATTGAGAGGCAGACTGAAATCCACTATTTACAGTTGTAGTTTTTGATATGACATGAGTACCGTCTGTGGCCTTTGAACGAAAAGAAAATGACCCAGTATTACTAGATAATGCGAGAGTATAAACACCACCCGATTCAGATACACTTTGTAACTGTGTTGGACTTGTTGGGTTTGTATCATATAAATAAGTTACTGGAAACCCATCAGGATCTGATGCCGATACTGTTATTGAAATGTTAGAAGATGGGGCTCCAGCATATTCAGTATTTGGTTCAGTATCCCAATTTAATATTTCATCTGGCCCAGAATATATTCTATCCCATTCGGTTCCGTCCCACACATATAATGCTTTGATATCCTGTGCAAATGCAAAGTCTCCTACTGTATTACCAGATGATGAAAACGCTGCAGTGTTAGCGTAAGCAGTTACACCACTACCGCTACCACTACTTAATAAGCCGTTGGCATCTGAAAGATCAGATATGTCAATACCTAAAGGAGTAGAAATATCCCATACGCCTTTTGTGCTATTGTACACAAAAGTTAAGTTTCCTGAAGTATAAGTGTCTCCGTGTGATGGAGATGAGGGGAAATCTGACATTTTTCTATCCTTCTAGTGGTTCTGTTGGTGGTGTAAAGTTTGAGGTGTATCTTGCTAAACCTTTAGTAATTCTTAAATCTTGAATGTATCCAGGCAATAAATAGCTGGTGTTGGAATTCCAACGGCTTGCTATTCTTAAATCTGTATTTGTTAGGTCAGCGCTAATTCCTGTCACTGTATGCTCTAAAGTTCCATCCACATATACTTTTACAGTAGTTCCGATTCGAGTCATTGCAATGTGATGCCAACCCGTACCGTGTTCAACAGTAAATGTGTTTGGAAAAGCCGACCCCCAAACTGTTGAATTACCCCCGACCATAAAATCATAACGACTAAAAAAGATTCCCGTACTTTGCGATCCACTTGAAGCAAGAGACAAATAACCACTAAACTCTTGCTGTCCAGTACTTCCACTTCCGTCATCATTTACCCAGAACTCAACAGTAAAATCTCCTGCACCAATAGGTTCGATAGTAGTATCTGCGTAATCCCCGTTCCCATCAAAATACATAGATTTAGAACCAGCAAACTTAACCTGAGTTGTTGATCCAGTAGTATTGCCCACCAGCTTTAGATTAGAACTTTGTGATTTATCTAAGATAGAAGCGTCTGTGCCTTTGATGTGTAGTTCTGCACCAGTTGAAGATAGAGGAGCGGTTGGTGGGGTAAAGTTAGAAGTTCTGGAAGTTCCCTTTTCGAATCTTATATCACTAATGAAACCTTGAAAGTCAGTACCCACACCAGTTCCACCAATAGCAATAGCACCAGCATCGTAACTATTAGTATGCGCTTCGCCCTGACTACTTAACGCAAGACTTTCCCCATTAAAAAATATCTTGATTAAATTTCCAGTACGGCTTGCGCAGATATGTTGCCAAGTATTATATATTAAAGGAACCGTAGAGGTTGTTCTAACATCCCATCCTTGACCATAATCTCCGATCCTAAAATCAGAACTATGATAATCCAAATAAATTCCTCCAGTATAAATGGCTTGATGAATACCAAATAAATGAAAATTACCTTGAGAGGTGTTTGTTGGATATATCCAAGCCTCTATAATAAAATCTTCACTAGACCCTATGGCAAAATTATTAGAGGTACTTGCTGTAATTCTATCTCCGCTCCCATCAAAATACACAGACCCACCGTGATTTGTTGCTGAGTATTCGCTGTAGTCGTAGGGTGAGAATGGCTTTGTGGAAACACTGTTATTAATAACAGGTGCTAATACAGTTGAAGCACCAGTTTGCGCCGCCGGATAAGGTTTATGGGCTGCAAGAATAATGGTGTTACTATCAGCAACAGCAGGTTGATTATTTACTGCTCCATTATGTACTTCTGATTTAAGATGAAAATCACGAACGTCCATTTTTGTGTGGTAACTAGATTGCGCATACCTGTCAGCACCAATTACTAATTGCTGTACATTTGCGGCTGATACGTTTGCCATTCCACTATCAGTAGTGCTGCCAACTGAACTTCCATCAATATAAAATGTTGTTGTTCCAGATGAATGTGTGATGACGTAGTAAGACCATTTATCAAAACAAGTTAAACTGGTTGCTGTATTAATTATAGCACCCACATTTACTGTAGTTAAAGAAAAGTTTTTAAATGATAAATTTGCTTGTAATGCAAAACCATTTCCAGAGCTATATTGCCTATCAAAATCAAAAATATATGGAGCGCCGTTTGTTGCCCCAGTAGAGGGTATATATGCCCAAAAACTAAAACTCCATGTTGTTCCAAGGCCACTTGCGCTAGAGTGGTTCGGCTCAAAACTTTCGTCTGTGCCGTTAAAGCTTAAGCTATAGCCGCCACTACGATACGGGCTAAATGTACCAGCATGGGCATTGCCATTTACTGTGATGCTATGGTTATTAGATGAAGCGTCTGTGATGTTATTATTATCAGACGTATCAGTTGCTGTTGCTAATAAAGTTGTGTAATTACTATTAGCAATGATTGTAATAAATTGTAACGTAAAGCTGTTAGCGTTAGTTGCTGTGTTTATTCCGTCGCTAGCAGTAAATGTTAATTCAAATGTACCAGCATAAGCTTCTGTGGTGCTAGGAGTAACAGTAAATACATTATCAGCTTGAGTGACTGTAGCTGTTGTACCGCCTCCGTTTGTAAGGCTTCCAGATGTTACGCTGTAGTTATAAGTAAGTGGTATATCTTCAGGGTCACTTGCTGTAACAGTAATAACTGTAGCAGTCCCATCAGTCGCAAGAGTAAAAGGAGTTGTTCCTGCTGAAGCGTCTTGTACTGCCGTAATAGCAGGATTAGTGTTAACTAAACTAATTGAGTACCAACCAGTACCATTACTAACGTACATTCTATTTGACCCAGTAACAAATGCTTGCTCTCCTGCACTAACACCACTAAGAGGTAATTCTGAGGTAGTTGCATAAGTAGTTAAGCTTGCGCTAGATCTACCACTAGTTAAAGTCTTTTCCCAAACTGATTTAGTACTATTGTACTGCCAGGTGTTTCCTCCTGCAGAAGTTTGTTGTCCGTTTGTAGGACTATCTGGAAAATTAATTGCCATGTTATATTATCCTTTTAGTGGCGCTGATGGAATATTGGCGCTTTCATCGGCAGCGGTATAGCGAGCTAAACCTTTGGTGATACAAAAACCTAGTTTTGTGTTATTGCTCATCGTATGTCCTATGCGGGTACAAAAATATAAACAGACCCTGCATCTGTAGCTGTAGTGTCTTCATTAGAAGCACTTACTATAGCAGTGTTCCCATCGCCGGATATAGATACATATTGTCCAAATCTATCACTGGCTTGTGCGTCACTTGATTGTATCTTAGCTTCTTGAGACCAAGTTGTTCCTGACCGTGTAAAGACATAAGCAGCTCCTGCATCTGTAGCTGTAGTGTCTTCATTTTTAGCACCGACAATTACTGTATTTCCATCATCAGATATAGATACAGATTGTCCGAAATTATCACCTGCCTGTACATCACTTGATTGTATCTTAGCTTCTTGAGACCAAGTTGTACCTGAACGTGTGAATATGTAGGCAGAACCTGCATCTGTAGCTGTAGTGTCCTCACTCCAGGCACCTACTATTGCTGTATTCCCATCACTAGATATAGATACATATTGTCCAAATCTATCACCACTTTGCGCATCGGACGCTTTTATCATAGCCTGTTGTGACCAAGTCGTACCTGATCTTGTAAAGACATAAGCAGCTCCTGAATCTGTAGCTGTAGTGTCTTCATTATAAGCACCTACTATAGCAGTGTTCCCATCGCCCGATATAGATACAGCGATTCCAAAAATATCAGCGGAACCAGCGTTTGATGCTTGTATCTTAGCTTGTTGAGACCAAGATGTGCCTGATCTAGTAAAGACATAAGCAGAACCTGCCTCACCAGCAGTAGTGTCCTCACCATAGGCCCCTACTATCGCTGTATTCCCATCACTCGATATAGATACAGATTGTCCGAAATAATCAATGGCTTGTATATCAGATGCCTGTATCTTAGCTTGCTGTGACCAAGTTGTACCCGATCTTGTAAAAATATAAGCAGCTCCTGCCTCGTTCCCTCCAGTGTCCTCACTATAGGCACCTACTATTGCTGTATTCCCATCACTCGATATAGATACATCAATTCCAAAATAATCATAAGCTTGTGCATCTGATGCTTGTATTTTAGCTTGCTGTGACCAAGTTGTACCTGAACGTGTGAATATGTAGGCAGAACCTGCCCCATCTGCAGTGGTGTCTTCTAAATAAGCACCTACTATCGCTGTGTTTCCATCGTTAGATATAGATACAGACTTTCCAAATCTATCACTGGCTTGTGCATCAGAAGCTTGTATCTTAGCTTGCTGCGTTACGTTTCCCCAGCTTGAAAACGACAGAGTAAAGCTATTAGCGTTAGTTGCAGTATTTATTCCGTCACTAGCAGTAAAAGTTAATTCAAACGTACCAGCATACGCTTCTGTTGTCGACGGAGTTACTGTAAATACATTATCGCTCTGAGTGATTGTAGCTGTGGTACCTCCGCCATTAGTCAAGCTTCCAGATGTTACACTGTAGTTATAAGTAAGGGGTACTTGCTCTGGATCACTTGCTGTAACAGTAATAACAGTTGCTGAACCATCTGTAGTAAGAGTAAAGGGTGTGGTATTAGAATCGCCGTCTAATACGCTCGTAATAGTAGGACTACTATTTACAAGACCAATGCTATACCAACCAGTACCATTGTTAATATAAAGCCTATTGGTAGAATTGACATATGCTTGTTCTCCTGCATCAGTACCTGTTAACGGCAAAAGATCAGGTGTAGCATAAACCGCTACACCTGATCCAGCTGAGGTAACATTTGATTGTACAGTATCTATTAAACTAGATAGAGTAGTATAAGTAGTATGGTCGTTAGAAGAAGCAGTAGGATCTAATACATCAGTATCTCCAAAATTAATTATCTGAACTTCGTCACCAGTAGATAAAGATATTTCTACATTAGAACCATCAGTTGCATCTATGTCTGATCTTAGTACGCCATTAACCCATGCATTAACCTTACCTACAGTATAGGAAGGTAAAGTAGGAGTGCTGCTAGAATTAAAAACTACATTTCCTGTTGTAGTACTAGTATAGTCTACTGAATAATAAGAAGTAGGATATCCTGGTCCTGGAGCACCTCTTGCACCTACAGAATTTGCAGGAATCCATTGAGAGCTGGTGCCGTCAGAATAATAAATATAAGTAGTCAGACTAGAAGGATCAAACCAAAAATCGCCAGCAGAAGGATTAGAAGGTGCATTAGTACCTGTACTTGCAGAAGCTTGTACTGTAGATGTTATATCCCAGTAACCCGCAGTAGCGTTATATACATAAGTAGTATCATTTACACTAAATGAGTCTCCATTTGAAGGAGCGTCTGGAAAATTAACGGCCATTAATTACTTTCTTCCTTTAAAACCTTTCTTATTTTTATTAAAGTTTTTATTATAAGGTTTTCTGTGCTTATTAGACCTAACAGGTTCATTATCAGGATTATCTGCGTGCATCCATTTATAAATACCCCAGTCTCTAGCAAAGTCTTCTAATTGTTTTAAATTGTGTTTTTTAGCCACTTCCTAATTCCCTATTAGCTTTAGGCTTGCTTGAAGTGTGCTGTTCGGCAGTAATTGAAAGTAAAAATCTAGAAAATAAATCTTTAAGTTCTTCACTAGTAGGTACTTTTCCTGTATCGTACTCCATACTCATTTCAATGTCTGGAATTCTACCAGAAGCATCTTTTTCCCAATCATCATGATTAGAATTTACTGTCATTCTTACATACATTTTAATCTCCGAATAATGCGTTAAGTGTTTTTGGGCCAGCTATTCCATCAGGAGTAAGACCTTTTCTTTTCTGAAAAGCACTTATAGCTGCTTTAGTTTTAGGACCAGATATTCCATCTGCTTTTAAACCTAGAGCTGTTTGAATATGTACTAAAGTATGCGTTACTTTTTCTACTTTCTTTGTAGAAGGTTTTGTAGCTACTTTTTTAACTCCAAATACTTCTAAGGCATGCTCATAATGTTTTTTACGATCTTCTAATCCTATAGTGCCACCATTAATAAGTTTTGTAACTTTTAGTATATCTTTAGCGTCTGCTGCGTTATTAATATTTCTTGAATTCCAATACCAACAAGCACTTTCTAGTGCTCCTTCTTTAGTTTGTACGTATTTAATAACTTGATCTACATCTTTATCTATAGATTCTCCAAAGGCAGTATAGTTATTGCAGCCTGTTAGTTGAATGATACCTCTACCTCTAAATTTCCAACCGTCTCCAGTTTTTTCACTGCCATTACCCATTCTGTTAGAATATACCACATTAGCTATAGCTTCTGGCTTTCTAGCATAAGCTTTAGACGATCTTTCCCTAAAATATTTTGTAAACACAGCTTCTAAGGCAGAAGCACTATAGTTTAGATTTTCTTCTAATACTGTGAAGTTTCTACTTTCATGAGCGCATTGAGCTATAAAAGCTGCAACTCTTTCAGGGGTGTCTATATTATATTTGGGTAAAATGTCTATTAAAGCTTTATGCCAAGCAGGTACTTCTTTGTTGCCTTTGCCTATAAGCTCGTTTAACATTTCAACGGTAAGATTAAATTTCATATTTGTTCTCCTAGCTATTTAGAGGCTGCTATTTGCCCAGTTAGATTATAACTTCTAGTTCTAACTTTTTTTATAGAAGATATTACTTCTTCGTATTCTTTCTTGAGAGTTTTTTGATCTTCTAAAGAAGGATTAAGAATATTTACTCTAAGGTGCCTATATAATGATTTCCAGATATCTCCATGCGGTTTTCCCGCAGATTTACCTTTTAAGTATTTAGACCAGTATTGAGCAGCATGAGCTACTTCATGTAAACAGTGTAGGGCAATTTTATCTTCCGTATTTTTTGTATATATACTGCCTATTATAGGGCAGTCTTGAAAAGAAGCATACTCATATACTTTAGAAACTCTTCCTTTTTTTATGTTGGTCGTAGCACTCATGGCGATGCTGATGCCAGCACCGCCTTTATTAGGATACCATCCCCCTCTTGAAGAGCATCTACGTTTAGACCAATCTAATTTATAAAAAGCTAATTCAAATTCGTGAAGGTCTATCAACTTGCAGATTTCTTTAGAAGAGACATTAATATAATGTTTTGCAATATCTTCATACTGCTCGATATCTGAGTACTTCATTACTCGTTACTTTCGAATTCTACAATATTTCCATTGTCGTCTCTAGTAAGAGTAATATATCCTTTTTTATCTAGAAAGATTAAAGATTTATCTACGCCATTATCTAGACCTTCGATAAATCCTTTTCTGTATGAGTACCAACAAGCAGTAACAATAAAAATTATATACAGAATATCTTTAAGCTCAAAAAGTGTCAAAGTTATGCTCCTTGTCTAGCAAAAGAACCACCAGATTTCCATCCTGCTTCTTGTGCCGTGACTCGGATAAAAGGTTTATTAGTTTCAGATTTATTAGGGTTTGAGATAGTTACCATTACGCGTTTTCCTTGGCGTAATGCTTTCATTTGGTTAACAATACGATCTCCAGAACTCATATAATCATTACGCATTTCTCTTCGTAAAGACTTACTAACATTAGAATGAATACCTGCTGATACGTTACCTTTGGACTTACCACCTTTTCTTTTAGCCATCTTATGTTCCTTTTTTTAGATTACTATTAATAATATAGTATAAAAGGCTAAACTGTCAATTATTTTTTTAAATAATATACTGACATATAGATAACTAAAGTATTTATTTTTCACATACTCTTTTTCTTAGATCACTAGAACTAAATCGATGATCTCTTTTATTGAAATGTAGATCAATGCCTCTATTTCTACATTCATCTTTTCCTGTAAAGTCTTTTTGTCTGTATTCCTCACCAAGTATTCTAACATCTATAGGATACATATTTAGTATATCTAAAAGATCAGCTTCTGTGCTATATAAAAGAACTTCGTCTACATATTTTATAGCTGATAGCTGCACTTGTCTTTCTACTATGCTTTGTATAGGAGAATTTTTTTCTTTTCTATCCAGGCTAGGATCTAATTGGAGACCTACTATTAAATAGTCACATTGAGATTTAGCTTCTCTCAACATCATTATATGCCCTGCATGTAACAAGTCAAATGTACTACATGTGAATCCTATCTTCATTCCTCTAATCTTTCTATTTCATAATACTCCATAACTTCATTAGTTTGGCTTTTAATAATGAGTTCTGCCTCCTCATCAGAAGAGGCAGAAAAGTATAGTATTTTACCGATTCTAGTATCTAAAACTGAAGTAAAACCTATAGATTGTAAAGCATGAGTTACTGCATTACCAGCATTGTCTAGTATGCTTTTATGTAGCAATATGTGTGCTTTATATTTCATTTATTGCGGATTAATAACATAATGGATCAATAATACTAATGCAACCGAGGCACCAAGCCCTACCATCATCTTACCAAAATCTTTAGCAACTAATGGAAAGACTGATTTGGTTTTCTTCTTACCAAAGTATGTAGCCATTGCCAGTTCACGACCTGCTAGAAGCCCAACAAAGACCCAAGTTGTACTCATAGGAATATCATTGAGTTCTTTGAAGAAGTACAAGCATAGCCAGTAGAACAAATCAATCAGTGTCGCCGATCGTACGTATCGAGTGTTATGCTTTTCCAAAACGATCTTTTGGATTTTACCGCCTTTTTCTCTAAACATAAAAAACAAGCCGGCAATAAACACAATACTGATAAACACCATTAGGTCTATAGGAATTGCACGTGGTAAGAATACTGCAATGTTAGCAATATCATGCGATAGCCAAGTAAACCATAATCCACCGGTCGCAACCCATTGGGCTATACGCCAAAACTTTTTATTATTTTCAGATACTGGTTGAGTTTCGTCGTACCATTTACCAAAATACTTATGGATAGCAAACCACACAGCATAAGCAAATGCTGCAGCAACACCATAGCCCATAATTGATTTCATTAGCATCTTCTCTAATACAAAGGTGCTAGCAAATACTGATAAGACTAAAAATGATGTTGAAACCGGAACACCCATTCGTGTTAAT
>Ga0213866_10000145_pt1 | contig 58804 bp, 50 predicted proteins | sample PICome_11_FD_160079 | JGI IMG/M metagenome (GOLD analysis project Ga0213866, IMG submission 160079) | Coastal seawater microbial communities near Pivers Island, North Carolina, United States - PICO284 | ecosystem: Environmental > Aquatic > Marine > Coastal | place: USA: North Carolina...
CCAACTGCTTTGTTATCAGGTACAATTGAATTTGATATAAATGAAGATGGAAATTTTGATATAAATGATCTGTCGTTAATTTATCGATATATAATGGACTTTGATCTTTACGAGACACGTGATGAACGAATTGAGCAGGAACTAAATTATGGACTTACTTTGAATAAAAACGATAATACGGAATTGTCAAAATTGCTTATGACCGAAAATGAGGATCTTTTGCTAATCGATACGATTTCAAATCAGGTAGAGAAAACGGATGATTATAACCAAGACTATATCTTGGATAAATTAGATAGATTGTACACCGATGGAAGTTTCGACATAGATGATGACGGGATTGTTTCAGCAAACGATGCAAGACTTTTGGTTAGATACTTTATGGGAAGAACGGGTTCTTCTCTTACAAACGGATTAGTTGACGGATTTGGTTCTGCTACTAGATTTAAACCTTCTGATATTGAAAATTATTTACATGAGAAAACCGGTAAAAATATAGGAAGAAAAATATTAAAGGATTTTATAGACTATAAAGAGAACGATCAACAAGACACACAGGGAAGTTATTTAGCACCTTATGCTACTACAATTGGTTTATATAGTGGTCTTGATTTGGTAATGGTGGCAAAATTGGGCAAACCTGTGAAGATTTTACCAAATTACCCAATAAACTTTTTAATAAAATATGATAGTTAAACAAAACAGGGTTATATTTATGTAGAGAAAAACCTATCTAGGAGACAAAATTATGGCAGACAAAAACACTTATACACAATTCAATGGTCAAGGTGACCGACGTTCAATGAAAGCAGGTGCTGATCTTGAAAATATTTATGATGGTGGAAAGGGTAGTATTTTTACAAATGGAGCACCTCCGTCACCAAGTGGTAAGGCAAGAGGTCTTAATGAGCAAATTTCTAAAGGTGTTGACTTCTTTGGGGTTGGTAGAAATCATGTAGGTTCACTCGGTTCTGAACAAGAAGCGGCAACCGTTAATGTAGCAGGAACTGGAGATAAATCAACTGGAAAAAGAGGTGATTATTCACAAATCTCAGGATTCACTCCCAAGAAAAAACCAATGGGTGAATCAGACTTTGGTAAAAACCAAGGTGGGTTGAGATCAACTTGTAATTCTAGTTGGTACACCGCTGGACTAGATGCTGATGCAAAAGCATTGAAATATGGTACAAGTGGATCAATAAGCAGATTTGCTTCAAGAGCATCTTCAACCCGACAAGGTGGTGCAAGTGCTTCATCCGATGGTTCGAGTCGTGGTGGTGCAAACCGTGGTGGTGCATAAACCTATTATTTTTCTTGCTTTTTTTCACCAGAATGCATAACATATGAGTTATGCAAAAAAAATCCTATTGTTTGGGATTGGATATTAGTTCTACGGTTGTTGGTTATTGTGTATCTACTTCTAAAGAAAAAGTTACCAATGCCGGTTATATAGATGTTCGCAAAGAAACGAGCATCAAAGAAAAAGCACACAAAGTTGCTAATGAACTTGATAAATTGAATCTTGAACCATCTAAGATTATCGTAGAAGATACTTTAAGTGGATTTGGTGGAGGCAGAACAAGTCAACAAACTATTGTAAAACTTTCAAAGTGCAATGCAGTAATCAGTTATGTAACTGAAGCATTGTATGAAATGGATGTAGATCATGTTAATGTGTCGTCTCTACGTAAAGCAGTATTCGGTAAAAGTCGTGAACAAGGCAAAGATAGCAAGACTTTTGTACGTGAACAACTTGAGAAAAAGATTGATTTAAATCAATTTATTGTCTATAATAGTAGAAAAAATTATGATAAAAGGAACTATGATATGTTAGACGCAACCGTGGCATCCTTGTATCATTGGTATACTATTGACAATTGATGGGGATTTCCGAGCAAAAACTACTTGCCTTGTTGCAGAAGGTATTGGGTGAAGGTAAAATCGTCTCTAAAGACGAAGCTATGTTTGTGTGTCCGTTTTCTCATCACAGAAAACCAAAGTTGGCAGTAAATTTATCTACACAAAGATGGCAAAGTTGGATTGATACAAATGCCAAAGGTCGTAGTATCTTTGCGTTATTCAAGAGGTTACAAGTTCCAAGCAACTATTTTGCTGAGTTATCCCGTATTGTTAAACTTCCAAAAAACTCAACCCTGGCAGACACCGAAGAACAATATGTTTCGTTGCCTTATGAGTTTAAAAGATTGACCGAAACGCATACGGATTTTTCATATGCAAAAGCAATGAAGTATTTAAAAAATCGTGGAATTGAATCTTATGATATAGAACGATATGATATTGGATATTGTGATAAAGGAGATTACGCAGGAAGAATCATTGTTCCATCGTATGATGTAGATAATAAATTAAATTATTTTCTAGCAAGAGATTTTACGGGTAATGCTTATTTAAAATACAAAAATCCTCCTGTTAGTAAAGATGTGGTTGTATTTGAAAATCAAATTGATTTCTCTGAACCACTTATTTTGTGCGAAGGTGTATTTGATGCTATGGCAATTCGTAGAAATGCTATTGCTTTACTTGGAAAGAATATTCCAAACAAATTAAAAATGCGACTTGTTCAACATGGTGTAAAAGAAGTCAGCATTGTATTAGATAATGATGCGTTTAAAAATGCGTTGTATTTATCAGAATCACTTATGAATGATAACATCAAAGTGAGATTAGTCAGAATGGGATCAGAAGATGCCGCCGACTTGGGTTTTAAAAAGGTTATAGAAAGAATCAACTCAACCGACATTTTAGATTTTGGTCAGTTGATGCAACAGAAGTTATGCTTGAATTAAAAAATAAGTTAAAGAATGTAGAAAAAGTATATCACCTAGCAGACATTCACATTCGCAATGTAAAACGTCACACCGAGTATTCAACCGTGTTTGACAATTTCTATGAACAAGTAAAATCTGACAACTACGAAAATGCTATTATTTTTATTGGTGGAGATATTGCTCATGCCAAAACAGAAATGTCCCCCGAACTTATTCAACAAATTTCAAACTTTCTTCGTAAATGTTCTCAATTACATCCTACTATTGTAATTGCGGGTAATCACGATTGTAATTTAAATAATCCTGATCGTCTTGATGTACTATCTCCAATTATGAGCATGATGGACGATGACAATTTATATTATTTAAAAGATACTGGTGTGTACAAAATAGGTGATGTAGCAATAAGTGTATTTGGTATTTTTGAAGAACCAACTGAATATATACACGGAGACGAAATAGATGATCCTTCAATTAACACAAAAATTGCAGTATATCACGGAGCAATAAGACGAAGCACAACTGATGTTGGATATATTGTAGTTGGTGGTGATTTGACTCTTCCTCAATTTGATGGATATGATATTGTTATGCTTGGTGATATTCACAAGTATCAGGTATTACAAGAATATAAAACTGAGCATAGATTTATTCCAGAAAGTAAACTTGATTCGTATAAATTAGATGGGTGGGACATTTGCAATGAATAGATTTTTAATAAAGTGCGAAAATCTTGACATCGGTGATGTATTATTTGCAAGTAGCATTGCAAAAAAAATTAAGCAAGAAAATCCTCCGTGTGAAGTTGACTTTAATGTAAATTATTTACAAACACTTGAGTTGATGAGTAACAATCCATATATAGATAATGTATATTACAAAAATAATGGTAGTGACTATACAACAACGCATCTGTTAAACAAAAGTAGTCACGACTTGGATGTATCCACTTCCGTTGTATCACAATATCAACAAATGTGTGGAATAAAAAGTTTCGACGATACCTTTGAAATTTTTACAAATCAAACCAGTGACTACGCAATTGAGTCTAGCATGAAAGAGTTAATTGAAATTGAATATTGGAATTCAGATATAATAAAAATATGCTATGTAATGGATTGGGATAGAAAAAGTTATTTACTGGATGATTATGATGATATACCAAATACAAGAAACACCCACTCAATAATAGAATGTTTAAAAAATGATGATAAAATAATTTTATTTGCGATTGGAATTGAATCAAGGGATTCCAAGAATTTTCCGAGTATAAACTCATCGAGTAAGTTTTGTTTTACGGCAAGTTTAATAAAAAACTCTGATTATGTAATTGGTCCCGAGGGTTGTTTAACTAATATGTCAGCTGCACTTGATGTAAATACTATTATTACAACCGATTACATTCAGTATACTTATGGACCAAATGGAACTAAAACCGATAAAACAAAAAATTATACAGAACCATTTTTAGGTCCTTTAAAATACTTTCCAAATGGAAATCATATTCACCTTGATCCATATTTGAGTGATCGTGAAGTAGGAGAAGAAGTTTTAAAAATTGTGACAGATGGAAGATAAAGAAAATTATATAAAAATAACAAGACACAATAAGAATAAACCTGTTGTGGTTTATTCTGGTAGCATGATTCAACAGAATCATGGAGAAAAACCTTATGGCCATGGTTATGTATTATGGGACGTACCAAAAAGAAAACACACACACCACGAAGTTCAAAATGATTATGGATATTATACAATCGAGGTTCGCGATGGTAAATGTGTAAGTGATCTTAGTAAACTTCCAAAAAAAGCAAGATTGCGTGTAAAGGTATTTAATACAACGGCAACTGAGACTAAAGAAATTATTGCAGAGATTCGTAAGCAAACTAACATAACAGATTTAAATGTAACAAGATGCGATGCTATATCTGAGGCAAAAAAGTTTGATCGTGATAATAAATTTGACTTTGGTGACATTTCACTCGTTCAAGTTCAAAATGATTTAATAGAAGATTATCTTCGTAGAAATTTTGTCGTTGATGACGACCAGATCAAAACTGCTTTAGATATTAACAAAGAAGTTAATGATAAACTCGTAGTAAAAGAAGTTCTACGTAATTGTATTTGGAAACCAAAGAAGTTTGAGTTTGGGAATATGTTTAGTTACGGTGATGGAAATGTAATTGACTTTTCAAATATGAAAAGTGTTATGGGATTATTTGCATCAAATGCAAGTGGAAAAAGTAGTGTAATGAGTGCATTGAGTTTTTGCTTATTTGATAAATGTGATCGTGCGTTCAAGGCATCTCATGTTCTTAACACTCAAACCGAATCATTTTATTGTAAACTAAACTTTGAAATAGGTGGAGTAGATTATTTTATTGATCGTCAAGCAACAACAAAGAAAAATGGTGATGTAACTGTTGTGGTAGACTTTTGGAAGCATGATGCTGACGGTAATACGATATCATTGAATGGAGAGCAACGAGCAGGAACAAATGCCATAATCCGTGATCATGTAGGTTCGTATGATGACTTTGTTTTGACTACATTAAGTTTGCAAAATAATAATGCAATTTTTATAGACAAAAGTCAAAGTGAAAGAAAAGATTTACTTGCTCAATTTATGGGTATAGATACTTTTGATCAATTACACTCAACTGCATCTGAAGATATCAAAGAAATTAATGCTTTGTTAAAAAGATTTAATCGTGAAGACTTCGATGAAACTCTTGCCGAAGTTAAAGAAAAACTTGACAATGTAAATCAACAATATAATGAACAGGATAGCAAGACTAACATTGCACTTCTTGAGCAAAAAAGATTAAACAAAGAACTTGCTGACAAAAATGCTTTATTTAAAACCTGTTCATTTGATAAAAATGCAGTTGATATAGACAAACTAGAATTTAATAAAAATAATTTAAAAGATAGACTTTATGTCGCAAACGAAAATAGGGAAGATGAATCCACAAGAAAAAAGAATTTAAATAAGCAGAAAAAGGAATATACAAATAAAATTAATGAATTAAATGGTGTAAATGAAAAATATATCGAAGTATTAAAAGTTCGTGAAGAAATAACTAAAGTTGATAAAGATTTGGCAGTATTAAGAACTTCAGTTAATGCTAAACTTGATAAATTGAAGCATTATGATAGTCATGAATATGATCCAAAGTGTAAATTTTGTGTTACAAATTCTAAAAACTTAATTGAAAGTGCTGAACAAACGAAAATTGAACTTGATACGGATAAAGCAGCTGCTGATGAACTTGTTACTCAGAAAAATGATTTAACAAAAATATTAGATGACAACAAAGACACAGAATCGAATTACGAATTATTGAATGATTTAAAAAATAAATCTTCACAAATAATATTTGAAATCAATGAAGCAGATTCAAAAGTTCTTGCACTATCTAGTATGATTCAATCTCTTGAAAAGGATATAGTTTTAAATGATAAAAATATTACAGAATATTATGAATGCAAAGATATAATTGAATTTAATAAAAATCTTCAAGTTGAAGTAGATGAATTGCAAAATAAACTATCAGATGTAAATGCGATTGTAAACGCAGAAACAGAAAAACTTCAAACTTTATTTGGTGAAGTTAAAATTGTTGAAAAAGAACATGAAGATATTCTTGCTTCTATCGAAGAAGCAAAAGGATATGAACGAAAAAAACGAGGATACGAACTTTATCTTGATGCAGTTAAACGAGACGGTATATCATACGAACTTATTTCTAAAACCATCCCGAGCATTGAAAGTGAAGTTAATAACATTCTTTCTCAAATCGTTGATTTCGGTATGAATCTTGAAATGGATGGAAAGCACATTTATTCTAAGATTACATATGAAGACCGTCACTGGCCACTTGAGATGTGTAGTGGTATGGAACGATTCATAAGCAGTATTGCAATGCGTGTAGCACTTATCAATGTAAGCAGTCTTCCTCGTTCTAATTTCCTTGTTATTGACGAAGGGTGGGGTACATTAGACGGAGACAATATCAGTAGTGTATTTAATTTATTTACTTATCTAAAAGGTCAGTTTGAGTTCATCATGGTCATTAGTCATTTGGATGTTATGCGAGATATGGTAGACGAAATTGTAGAAATTCAAAAAGAAGGTTCATTTAGTAAGATAAAATACGGAGCATAAAACATATTTAGATATATATTTATTATGTACCTGAATTGTATTTATGGAAAATTCCGAAGAAAATCAAAAAGTCCAAGAAACCCTGATTAAAGCAGGATTGCGTAAAGGATACTTTACACTTGTAGAGGGTGTATATGACCCTGGCATTTTAAAAGCAGTATTTCTAGCAGGTGGTCCTGGTTCTGGTAAATCTGCTACCGTTGATACACTATTCAATTTTCCACCGGATGCAAGAAATTTATCACCAAGTGGATTAAAGATTGTTAATAGTGATCCTGCATTTGAGATATTACTAAAAAAAGCAGGATACGATTTAAATCTTGCTAAGATGGATGACAAATCATTTGCTAAAGTAACAAGTGATGATCCAAATAGCATTCGTTCCCGTGCGAAGAAAATTATGCTTAAACAATTTGAATTATTTAAAGATGGTCGTTTGGGTGTTATCGTTGATGGAACGGGTGACAATTATAGCAAAATATCAAAGCAAAAACAAGAACTTGAAAAACTTGGATACGATTGCTATATGGTGTTTGTAAATACAACATTAGATGTGGCACAAGAAAGAAACGCAATGCGTAAAAGAAAACTTCCAAGAAAAATAGTAAAAGATATTTGGACAGATGTTCAAAAAAATCTTGGTAAGTTTCAAGGTTTATTCAAAGCAAACTTTGTTATAGTAGACAATTCAGAAGATACTCGTAGTAAAACTAAACCTGGTAGATTAGATTTAGTTCCACGATTAATGAAAGAAGTTGCAAGATTTATATCCAAACCAATTAAAAATCCAATTGGAAAGAAATGGATTAAAATGATGATGGCACATGATAAAATGAGTAAAAGTGGTGATAAAAGAAATCGTGTTACAGAAGAACTTGATTTAGTAAAGATGGAAGATGTTGTTCTTCCTATGGATTTGGAAAGACATTTGAGTCGTTCTATTCATGTAATTAAAAAATTTAATTTAAACGAAAGAAAGAATTTAGCAGTATTAACACGATTAGTGGAAAGTTTACAACTTAGCAGAAATCAGTTAGTAAAGTATTTTCATAAAATCCGTACCATGAAATTTAAAGGAGAAGATTGATATGTTTGATGTTATTTTTGACGAACTAATCAAAGAAGATAAACTAGGAGAAACTTGGAGAATAGAACTTGCTCCAAATCATTCTCGTTATAGTTTTTCGTCAAAAAAGTCTGGAAATGAAAATTGGGCAAAAGCACTTGCTATGAAGTTGTTAAAGCAAGATAAAGATAACTACAAATTTATTGGAATATTTAGTGAGGGAGAAACTGACGATGGACCAATTGTTGATGGTTATATTTTTCATTGTACAGAAGAGTACTTTAAAAATGTCCCTCACTTGCATCGTGATAAAAGAAAAGCAATTAAACAACATCTAAAAACAAATAAAATAATTGAATATTTTGAGGATTGATTATGAATATAAAAGAATACAAACGATACAAAGATGATCCTTTTTGGATGAAGTCAAAATACGATGGAGTCTCTGGTGAACAAAGATTGCCAGTACAACGCAGATTACGTAAAGGTGGTATTAAGTTTAAAAAAGGAGATGAAATACTTTATTATCCAAAAGGAAAAGTAATAATGGTGGGAAAAGAAGCAGAGCAAGCATGGAGAGATTTTCAATCAGCGGCTTCTGATGAAGATTTTTATATGTCGCAATACGAGGAGTCAATTAATATGGAAAAAACAAATGAAATTAAATTAACAAGTCCAGAGTACAAAAAAGCAATTAACTTTATGTCTGATATGCATTCTAGTATTCTTAAAGCAAAAGATAAAGTTATCAGTTTTTTGAGAAGAAAGGGATACGATGATATGGCAGATGAACTTGATGGAATGTCTAAGATTGAGTTCAACAAGTTTGTTCAACGTAAAGTATATGAAGAAAAGTTAAGAAAAGAAATAAGAAATATTCTTACTGAGATTTTAAACAAATAGTGATCACAAAAAGTACAGATATTTTAACCAAAAAACTTACTGATTATTTGGTTGAGGAAACTTTAGAGGAAGACTCTAAAGTAAAAACTATTCTTGGAATTTATCCAGGAAGATTTCAACCTGCTGGTATACATCACTATAAAACATACAAGCACTTAAAAAAGAAGTTTAGCAAATCCTTTGTCGCAACCAGTAATAAAACTAATACAACAGATAGTCCATTAAATTTCAAAGAGAAAAAAATGGTATGGTTAAAGCATGGAGTTAAAGATGTTGTTGCTGTTAAGAATCCATATGTATGCGATGAAATTACTAAACGTTACGACGAAGATACTACCGCAGTGGTTTTCATGTTTGGTGAAAAAGATGCAGGACGATTAAAAACAACAAAGGCAGATGGTTCACCTGCTTATTACCAACCATACGAAGAAAATAAAAGAAACTTAAAAGGTTTTAAGCAACATGGTTATTTCATAGTTGCTCCTCATGTGAGTATTAAGGTGCTTGGCAAAGAAGTAAGTGGTACACGAATACGAGATTTACTTGGTTCTCCTGAACACGATGAGATGACAAAAATTCAAGCATTTGAAGAATTGTTTGGTTGGTATGATGAAAAGATATTCAAATATCTGACAAAAAAATTTGGAACATTGTTTGAGAATAAAGAAATTTATGAAAGTTTTATACATGAGTATCCAAACTTAGAAGGTTATATAAATAATTTACCAAATGTATGTAATGAAATAAGTTCTGTGTTTGCACATGGAAAATCATTAGTAGATGACGGACCTAGTATGTTTTATCCTGGTAAGTCGTATGAAGGTTACACTAATAAAAGAGCAGAACAACTTGGATACGATTTATTAGATTATGTGGTTGGTAAGAATGGTCTTGGTAGAAATGCAGATTATCGTGAATGGGGCAAGTATGCTGGACCTGTACCGGCCGTAAGTTTTTATCCTGCCGGTGATATAGATGCAAAAACACCAATGAATCAAATTGACACAGACGCATCTAAAACTGCACATGAACAATGGGTTGGGTTTATCAATGGAGTCGCAGAAACTGCTGGATATAAACTTGTAGACTTTATTGGTTCTGAAAAATCTATTCGTAAAAAGGATGAACAGGGTGACGAAGATTTGAAATCAGGTAATACTATTGACACCGATAAAGCAGAGGAAGGTGACAAAATAAACCAAGGTGTAAAAGGTCAGTCAATAAATGAAAACTTGCTTACAGAGGGAGGTGCGGCCGGACATATGAGTCATCCTTTTGATGATCGTGAGTTAACATTCGGTGATTTAAAAGAAATGATTCGTAGGTCACTTGCAGGTGAATTAAATGTTGAAAAAGAAGTTACCGAAAAACTCGATGGACAAAATTTAATGTTTTCTTGGAAAGATGGTGAATTAGTGGCTGCAAGAAACCAAGGGCATTTAAAAAACGCAGGAGCAGCCGCACCTAATGTAAAAGAATTTTCAAGTATATTTGCTGATCGTCCTGATAATATTCGTGACGCATTTGTAAGTGCAGTTGAAGATTTGGAAACGGCTATATCAGGCCTTACCGATGCACAAAAGAATAAAGTATTTCGTGAAGGTGAACGTTTTATGAATATAGAGGTAATGACACCCGCAACACAAAATGTTATTCCTCAAAATGTCGATATGTTGGTATTTCACGGAACACAAGCATATGATTCCGCAGGAAAAGCAGTAAGTGTAGATTCCGAAGGAAATGATATAACAAGTGAACTTAAAGACTCTGCAAGAATGCTTAAAGGTATGCTTAAACAAATAAACGCAGATGTTCAAAAACGATATTCATTGAACGCACCAATTGTGGTGGAACTTCCTAAAAGTAAAACATTTGGAGATTCATATGCAAAGTATTCTGCTAAAATAGATAAACTTAAAAACAAATTTAGATTAAAAGATAACGATAAAGTAATGAAGTATCACGATTCTTGGTGGAGAGATTTGCTGAACAAACAACAAACAAAAACTAAAGAGATATTTCCATCAAAAGTTTACGAAGCACTTATTGGTCGTTGGGCATATAATGATAAGTCTAACAAAATCACTACAATTAAAAAAGAATTATCTGATCATCCAAAACTACTTGCTTGGGTTACCAAGTTTGAAAAAGAAGATATTACAAAACAGTTTGAAGAAAATATGTGGCCATTTCAATTCATCTTTTTGAAATTGGGTGCGGAAGTATTAAAAAATGTAAAAGGATTCGTTGCGGCTGGTGGAAGTGATGATATTGCAAAAGCACTTGATTCTCATGTTAAAACACTTGAAGGCAAGAAGATAAGTTCGGTGGAATCACCTGATAAGTTTAAAAAAGACATGGAGAAACTAAATAAGAATCTTGCCCGTCTTAATTCTATTGGTGGAAGCAACGCAATTGCACCAACAGAAGGTGTTGTATTTCAATATAAAGGTGGAACATATAAACTTACAGGCACATTTGCTCCTATAAATCAAATTATGGGTATAATGAGATTTTAATCATGGAAGAGAAAAAGTTATCTAGAATCGCACGTAGAAAACTTTCACAGGCCGCAAGACGAACTGCAAAGAAACGTGCAACTAAAAAGAAACTGTTTGCAAAAAGAATGAAGTCTCCTGCCAAATTAAAAGCAACTGCTGAGAAGGCAGCCAAAAATCTAATTGTAAAGAAAATGACAGGTGGTAAATCATATAGCAATCTTTCAGTTGGTCAAAAAGAACTTATAGATAAAAAGTTATCCAATAAAAAAGGTATTGTTGCAAAGGTCGCAAGAAAGATGCTTCCGATTGTAAAGAAAAAAGAAAAAGAACGAGTTAAAAAAGTTCGGGCAAAAAAGATTGAATCTGAAAGTCTTTCAAACCAAGAAACTATATCTCACGGAGTGCTGACTTTGAATATAAATGGATCACACCTCGAAGTATCCGCAAGAAAAAAAGATGGAAAACTAATTCCCTATACTTTTAAAGAATTAAATGATGCAAAAAAACATTGCAAAAAAGTTGGTGGAAAAACCTTTCAATCACCAAAAACAAATTTATATTATGTTGAGTTTACAAAACTGGATGGACCTATGAGTGAAGACAAAGAAAAAGAAGAAAATTTAAAAGATTTAAAAGCAATACTTGATGTTGCAAAAATGCTGAGTGACAAAAATCCTTATTTTAAAGGTCGTGGTAGTAAAAAAGAATATATTAAAATGCTAGTGCATAAAATAAAAAAATTGTCAGAAGCAAAACAGAAAAAAATAATTTCAACACTTGATGCGTATAATAAAGTCAGAAAACCAACTATGCCTAAAAGTCGTCCAATGAAAAATAAAAAGGCATATAACAGAAAAGACTTTAAAAAAGGAAGGTATGATTAAGTTAAATGGAAATGTCTATTTAAAAACAAACGAAGTTGAAATTCAAATTGAAAAAGTAAGTAAACGATTTCGTACATCACACCGTGCCATTTTACCTCAACAAATTACATATCTTGATCGTGAGTTTGTAGATTGTATTAGAGACGAAGCAAAAAATTTATCTTTATCTCTTTTTTATTTGTATGGACACAACGAAGATCACGCACCTGCCAAAAAAATAATACAAGGTGTGCATGATAGAATGAGGAGTGAAGAAAGTTGTGACAGTCGTCTAAGATTCATGCAGTATGATTTATCTGAGTCGCAACGAAAAAAGCACAGATTGAGATATGAAAACTTTTTAGTAAATGTTTTTTTAGATGAGTGCATAAAACTATTTGAAAATTTACATTAATAGTTTGACAAACTTTATTTTAGGTGAGATAATGTCAACATGGCTAAAATGGATAAAGATGACTTAAAGTACGTTATTAAACGATCAAAAAAACTATTCGAAGGTGAAGAGATACCAAAAGTACATGGGTACGAAGGTGAAAAAGAAGAAGTCAAGATTCGTGCAGTTGGTGAAATATGGACCGACAAAGACGGAAAAGAGTGGAAACAAATTGGTGCTAATACTAAAGTCAGAACCGAAACTGTTTTTGATAAATTAAGAAAACTAGCAAGAAGTGCTCCAAATTGTCCTAAAGAAGTTTGTACGTGTGATACTACTAAATTCTTAGATAAACGAATGGTTGCTATGAAAGGATTGTGTTTTGATTGTGTCCAAGAATACGAGCAGAAGTTAAAAGATGAAGGAAAGTACGAAGACTACGAAAGAAAGACAATGCTTGAGAATGAAAAAAGTTTTTTACTAGATGCTAAAATCAAAATGGGTGAATCTAAACATTACATTGAAAATGATCCTCAATTTCTAAATGAAGATGGTTCTCTTGAAAAATGGAATATACCCGAGAAGTCTAAACTGCTAGATGAACTTAATGCTGACATCGTAGAAGTTGATGACCGAATTAAGAGTATTGAAAAAGAACTTGAAGAATTTTCACAATGTGATTTTTAAAAGTTTCGACGATACCTTGAAACTTTTTATATTATAGAAAATTAAATACATATATATTTATTCTTAATGGCAGGTAATCAAAAAGTACCATTAAGAGAAATAATAAAGCAAGAGTATACAGAGTGTTTGAAGTCACCTATATACTTTATGAAAAAGTATTGTAAAATCCAACATCCGACCTTGGGTACGATACCATTCCACTTATATGAGTTTCAAGAAAAAACACTTGAAAGTTTTAAAGACGAGCAATTTAATATTGTATTAAAAGCAAGACAAATGGGAATATCCACTCTTGTATCGGGATATGCATTGTGGTTGATGACCTTTTTTACGGATAAAAGTATTCTTTGTATTGCTATCAACCAAGAAACTGCGAAAAACATTGTTACAAAAGTAACTCATATGTCTGAACATTTACCAAGTTGGTTACGTAGTGAATGTACAGAAAAAAATAAACTCAGTATGCGTTTTAAAAACGGAAGTAATATTCGTGCGGCCTCAAGTAGTGTAGATGCTTCTCGTTCATCATCATTGAGTTTACTTATCGTGGACGAGTGTGCGTTTATATCAAACATGGAAGATATATGGACTGCATCACAATCTACAATTACAACGGGTGGTCGTTCTATTCTATTATCAACTCCAAATGGTATCGGTAACTTTTTCCACAAAACTTGGGTTGGGTCTATGGATGGATCAAATGACTTTAATCCAATTAATTTGCATTGGTCATTGCATCCTGAACGTGATCAAAAGTGGAGAGACCTACAAACAAAAGTTCTTGGAGAAAAGGATGCAGCCCAAGAGTGTGATTGTGACTTTATCAGTAGTGGTCGTTCGGTGGTGGATGCAAGTTTAATTGAATGGTACAAAGAAAGCACGATGCGCGAACCAGTAGAAAAAAGAGGAGCAAACAAAGAATATTGGATATGGGAATATCCAAATCATAACAAAGATTATGTAGTTGCGGCCGATGTTGCGAGAGGAGATGGACGAGATAAAAGTGCTTTTCATGTATTTGATGTAGAAGGTGTAAGGCAAGTTGCTGAGTTTAAGGGTGAGGTAGAAACAAAAGATTTTGGTAATTTATTGGTTGCGGTTGCAAGTGAGTTCAACGGAGCATTGTTGGTAGTGGAAAATGCAAATATAGGTTGGGCAGTTTTGCAACAAATTATAGATAAAGGATACAACAATTTATATTACACTCAAAGAGACTATCAATACATAGATGAGTTTTCACAACATACAAATAAATTAAATAGAATGGAGAAGAAACAGGTACCTGGATTTACAACATCTATTAAAACTCGTCCACTAATTATCAGTAAAATGGAACAATATGTTCGTGAAAAAGAAGTTGAAATTGTATCAGAAAGAACATTAGAAGAACTTTTTACATTTGTATGGAACGGACAAAAAGCAGAAGCAATGCAAGGATATAATGATGATTTGGTTATGAGTTTATGTATTGCACTTTGGGTTCGTGATACTGCATTACGATTTCGTTCGGAAAATATTGAAACACAAAAAAGTTTATTTGATTATATGGGAAGTACAACTAACATGGATGCTGGTAAAAATTATCGTCAAAATGGACTTGAATCAAATCCATATGAAATGAAGAACCCACGTGGAGGAACTGAAAGTTTAGATTGGTTGCTTCAATAATAAAACAAAAAGGAGAAAACAAATGAAGATAACGCAAAATATACTCATAACAATGGGATTATTATTTTTTACTGGAGGTTGTGCAACGCAATCATTATTACCAACACAAGGAGTATATACCGAATCATCATTTGAAACATATACGCAAGTTGAGGGTGTCGTTGAAAATATAAAGATTGGAAAAACAAAGTATTCTGATTTAGTCAAACTGGGATTAGACTTAGAAAATATCCCAAATGTAAAACGACTTACTTATCTTGATGTTATGAGTAAATTTAAATTAGATAGTCCGTCAAGATATACATTATTTAATAAGATTGAGTTACCTGCGGGTGTTTTAAAGATGTTAGCAGCCAGAGAAGATGGACTTGCATATGAAATAAATTTAGAAAGAATCAAAAACCAAAGAGAAGGAAGTGTCATTTTAGATATACTAAACTTTAGAAAAAATGTACACACAACTGGGTGGAAAATAAGTGTATTAATATTAATTGTAGATGATACCGTAGAGTATGTATTATACTCTGGTGAAAAAAATATTGATACTTTAAAACGAGAAAGAAATCCTCTTGGTCCATTTCAAGGATTTGATGGTGGTGACATCATCGGTGCGGCTAGTGATTTAAAGTAATATATCTATTGACATATATGTATATATTTTGTAGAATCAACTACTTATAAGAATTGTTATGGCAGAAGAATCAAGAACAAAAAAACTTTTCGGTGGTCTTAGAAGATTATTTTCAACTGGTGTAGTTGTACGAAATGTAGGTGGAAAAAAACTAAAAGTTGCAGATACAGATAACTTACAATATTCCAAAAGACTGCGTGACAAGTATGATCGTATGCACACTTTGTATAGTGATTATGCAAATGGTTTTAATAATCTTGGATTCCAAAGTGCTAGATTAGAGTTATTTAGTGATTATGAAGTAATGGATACCGATCCTATTATTTCAAGTGCATTAGATATTTACTCAGATGAATCAACTACGAGAAGTGAATTTGGTGAAATTCTAAAAATTACAAGTTCAGATTCTAATGTTAAAGGTATCCTTGAAAATTTATTTTATGATATATTAAATGTTGAATTTAATTTGTGGGGGTGGATTCGTAATATGTGCAAGTATGGAGATTTTTATTTACATTTAGAAATAGAACCCGAATATGGAGTTATGAATGTAAAACCTATTTCTACATATGAAATGACTCGCATAGAAGATTCTGATCCTGAAAATCCACAACTTGTTATTTTCAAACAAGAAGGTTCTGCTAGAGCAGATTATGAAAACTATGAAATTGCACACTTTAGATTATTAGGTGATACGAATTATTTACCTTATGGTAAAAGTATGGTAGAGTCTGCGAGACGATCATGGAAGCAACTTCAACTTATGGAAGATGCTATGCTCATTCATAGAATAATGAGAGCACCTGAAAAAAGAATGTTTTACATCGATATTGGTAATATCCCACCAAACGAAGTTGATAATTTTATGCAAAAGGTTATCAATAAGATGAAAAAAGTTCCGTTTGTTGACGAAAAAACAGGTGATTACAATCTTAAGTTCAATATGCAAAATATGACCGAAGACTTTTTTATGCCAGTTCGTGGTGGTGATAGTGGAACTAGAATTGAAAATCTTGGTGCTATGACTTATGACGGAACTGATGACATCGAGTATATTAAAAACAAAATGATGGCTGCACTTAAAGTTCCAAAAGCATTTTTAGGTTATGATGAAAGTATAACAGGTAAAGCAACATTAGCAGCCGAAGATATAAGATTTGCGAGAACAATTGAGAGACTGCAAAGAATTACAATAAGTGAGTTAACAAAGATTGCGATTGTTCATTTATATTCACAAGGTTATACCGATGCTAAGTTGGTAGATTTTAGTTTGAAATTGACTAATCCTTCTACTATTTTTGAAGAAGAACGTGTAAGAATTCTTTCCGAAAAATTAAATACTGCACGTGATATGATTGATGCTAAGATGTTTTCAAAGAATTGGGTTTATGATAAAATATTTGGATTACCTGAAAATGAAATCAATGAAATTAGAAGTGATTTCGTGGACGATGCAAAAGAATTTTTCCGTCTTGAGAGTATTCAAAATGAAGGAAATGATCCTGCAGATCCGAATCAAGCAGTAGATGCCGATGAAGAAGATAGTTGGGGTTTTGGTAAAATGGATACGCAAACCGAAAAAGACGAAGATGCAATCCACCAAAGAAATAAAGAAGAAAAGAAAAGAAAAAATGCTAATAAAAAATACGATCATCCTGATGAAAAACCTATGGGAAGAGACCCACTTGGTGCAGATGAAAGACGTGTTAGTGGAAGGGATTGGGGTGACTCTCCACTTAAACTTGAATCAGACTTAAATAAGTTAGATTCATTCTTAAATAAAAATAAAAAAATAAAAAAAGAATCGGGAATGTCTAAATTAATCTGCGAAAAAACTAAAGACGAAACGCAAACTACTGAAAAAAAAGAAGTGGATTATCTAGATGATAAAAATATAATTGAAAAATAATTAGTTAAAATCTAATTTATATTTATATTTATATTCAAATATATATTTTAAAGAACATTAATGTGAAGAAACTCAAACATAGTAAATACAAAAATACTGGTATTTTATTTGAACTTTTGGTAAGGCAAATTACTGCTGATATACTAGATGGTAATGAAAAGTCGTCTGCAAATTCCTTATTAAAAAAGCACTTCTGTGAAAATACTTGTTTGGGAAAAGAACAAAGACTTTATCAACTTTTAATAGAGGAATCAACAAATGATAAAGGAAAAGCAGAGTCATTGTTGCATGAAGTAAAAGAAAGTCATCAAAAACTATCTAATAAAGATTTAGCAACTGCAAGATATAATCTTGTAAAAGAAATAAAAGAAACATATCCTATTAACGATTTATTTCGTGCCAAAATTAAAAATTACAAGACCTATGCTAGTATCTACAAATTATTTGAGAGTCACAATCCAAATACTTATTGTGACCCGAAAGAAATTTTTGAATCAAAAAATACTATAATTGGAAACTTGGTTTCTGCTCACGATAAATCAAACGGAAATGCTGATGTAAGTGATTACGAAAAGCAAAATGAAGATTTACGGTTAATTACCTATAAACTTTTGGTTGACAATTTTAATAAGAAATACAGTAAACTTGACGAATCACAACAAACTTTATTGAAAAATTATATTCACAATATTTCAAATACCAATAGTTTGAGAGAATACATAAACGAACAAGTACCTCAAATAAAGAAAAGTATTTCAAAGTATTCCAAGAATATAGATGACGAAGTTGTCAAAATAAAACTAAAAGAAGTGGTATCTCAGTTAGAAAAAACAACTGAAGGTCGTGTGGTTAGAGATTCTCAAGTGTCTACATTACTTATGAGTTATGAGTTAATAAAGGAACTTAAGAAAAATGCCAACGACAAGAAATGAACTAAAGAATTTAATTCGTAATTTAGTATCAGAAATTTTAGAAGATGATACTGAGATAAATGAAATGAATACCACTGCGAACGCAGAAGGTTATCAAACTCCCCATGCGTTTGCAGGTACTGATGAAAAAACACACAAGAAAAAAATTAAATCACGTGCAGAGGTATTTGATTACAAAACAACCGAAGATGAAAAAAATAATACAGTAAAACTAAACGAGGGTAAGAGTTTATACCATATAATGAGAGATCATCCAGATTATAGTCCCACTCAAAAAGTTGGGGTTATGGTTAGAGAAATTAACAAAAATATAAATGAAATTGATAAATTGATAAATCTAGTTTCAAAATACAAAGCCGAGAATAGTGTAAATTCACAAAAATACTGGAGAACAACTCGTAGGTTTCTTGAAAAAATAGACGAAAAGATTAAGACAATTTCACACAAAATGAAAGACCTAAAATAATGAAAAATTGTACAAGATTAGATGTAGTATCATCAAGCACAATAAGCACAGAGCAAAAATTAAGAGAATTGGTAACCAAGCAAAAGAATCCTAAAAAAGTGGTTGCTTCTTCGGAGGGAAAGGCACTTGCTTCAAAATTGGGAAAGAATTGGAAAGCAGTTGGAAATTCTGCTGAAATAACAAACACACTTGATGAAATTACAGGAACAGTAAAAGTCACACGTGACCAAAAAACAAATCATTATTCTTTTAATATTAGATTTGATATGAGTGACTTAAATAAAAAACGTGCAATAAACACAGATACAATCAAGCAAGAAATAAGTAATGGATTACTTGCGTTGGTAAAGTCTTCTGCTGATTTGGGAAATCAATTGGGAGATTAAACAAATGTGCGAGTGTAGTTGCAATTCTCAATTAAAAGAAGAAACTGATCCTGCACTTGAACAGTACAAAAAAGTTCTTAAAGACTTAGGTGATTCGATAAAGTCTGCTCACAAAACAACTGAAGGTAAAAAACTTTCAATTGAATACTGGAAAGACGTAGTTAAACTTTTAAAAAAAGCAAAACTAGGAATTTCTATGATGGAATTAGGAATTGATGATGAAGAAGAACTAGAAACAGACCACGATGCGACCACCAAAAAAATAAAATCTAAATCTGATGGTGAAGCAGGTGCAGAAGCAGGTGCAGAAGCAGGTGGTGAAGCAGAACCTGAAGAGTCAGAGTCTAGTTCTGATGAAAACGAAGACGATGATACTTCTAAAAAATTATCTGCATTGGGATTAAAAAACGAAGAAGCAAAATCAAAATCACAACAAAGATTATTTGGTATGGTTCATGCACTTAATAACGGTGAATTAAAAAAGTCAGATGTAAGTGATGATTTATATCAAAAAATCAAAAAGATTTCTGATGGAATGACAAAAAAGGATGCAAAGAAGATGGCAAAAACAAACCACGATGATCTTCCTGAAAAAGTTCCATCAAATGAATACTATGATATACTTAATCATTTATCTATTTTGTTAACCGAAAGTGGATGTCGTGTAGAAGAATCTGATGGTGCTGAATTTAAAATAGATAATAATAGTCGTATTCATACTATTAAATTTGACGATAAATTTTACTTAGTTTCTGAGAGTTATAATTTTGAACTTGGTACACCAAACGATATTCAGAATGTAGTAGATACATTTGTGAAACTTACTTCAAATTCAGAAGACTCTCTTAAACACGAATATAATACATCTTTAAATTAAATTGTTTTTGTAAAAATAGACAATTAAATCGTAATACGTATATACTTATTTATTGATATGGCAAAAAAAATATTAGTATCCACAATGCCCTTTGAATTCTCACCTGAACAAATAAGTGAAAGTATAGATAAGAATTCGGGAAGATTGATTGTTAGAGGTATTTTACAAAAAGCATCCGAGCAAAATCAAAATGGTAGAGTTTACTCACGACCTTTGTTAGAACGGGAAGCAGGAAAATATCAACAATTAATTGATGATAGACGAGCACTTGGTGAATTAGATCATCCTGAAAGTAGTGTAGTGAATTTACAAAATGTAAGTCACAATGTTACTAAGATGTGGTGGGAAAATAATAACCTTGTTGGAAATGTTGAAGTTCTTGGAACACCAAGTGGTAATATTTTGAAAGAGTTGTTTAAAAGTGGAATTACTTTAGGAATTAGTTCACGTGGAATGGGTACTACACGTGAACATGAAGGTAAAACAATGGTAAACGATGATTTTGAATTAGTGGCATTTGATTTTGTAAGCAATCCTTCAACCCGTGGTGCATTTTTAGAACCCGTGAATTTAAATGAATCAGTCAACCTTGAGAATAAAGTTTTTACTGAAGGTCGTGTTTGCACAAAATATTGTAAGGTAGAAGGAATTATACACGAAATTTTAGGTGAACTTGGAGAAATGTAAAATGAGTACTGAGATTAAAAATGTAATTAAGTCAGCAATCCTTGAAGTATTAAAGGAAGAAAAAGAAAAGCAACTGAATGAGTTTAATCCAGACACAGGTAGATTTGAAGATGAGGGGTTATCATCTGAACAAAAAAAACTTACATCAGAGAAGATTTCAAAGTTTGGTAATTATCAAAAGTATATAGCACTTGAAGCAAAAGATATGGATGTGGCAAAAGACATTTGTAATATCGTTGAAAATGCTTCTAAATATATTTTAAATGAAACTGATGATTGGTTTGATGCTATTAGTGTTAAAAGAAATCTTAAAGAAATTAAAACTATGGCAAAAGAATTCTACAAGACTGCACAGGAACGACAAGTTTACACTCAACGGATGCAGAGTTTGTACGAAGATATGGGTAATATACTAAACAGATATTTTGAAATTAACGGAGAAATAACCGATGAACAAAAGTGAACTTAAAAAATTTGTAAGAAAAGTTTTACTTGAAAAACTTGATTGTAAACCAAATGTACATGGTAAACTAATTAAAAAGACTATTAGTTTTCGTGGAATAAATAGAGAGTGTGTTGCCGAGGGAACAATTGAGGATGCCAACTTATACGCACACGAAAATAATCTAGAATATGTAAACTCTGACGATTCATACTTTGGTGGTCACTTTATAAGTGAAATGACTTCGTATGAATTTCAACCTGATCCTGAATTTTATGGTGAGATTATGGAAACAAATATGACTGCACGTGAACAACTTGCAAGAATTTGTGGATCAAATGACCAAGTTCTTACAGAAGTAGATGCTTCAAACGCAGAAAACTTGGTAGAGTTTATATGCTCATCTGAAGAATTTAAAAGTAATTATACAGATATAGTATTTGAAAACATAAAAGAAAGTATCAATAACAAACTTCACGACAAATCACAATTTAAAAAATTATTTTCTTATCTCATTGAACAATCAATTAAATCATCAACCGAAGATGAATTGAATATGTCAGAGACAGAAGTTAACTACGCAACTGAAGTTTTGTCAAAACGATTTTTTAAAGAACACACTTCTTCCACAGAAAAAGCATCAGAATCAACTGAAACAAAATGTGGAAAAAAATCTTTTAAAGAAGGAAACGCATTTGAAAATATGCAAAGAATAGTATCAAACCATAGAATATTTCTATAAGGAAACAAAATAATGAAAATAACAAAATCAGAATTAAGAGAAATTATCCAAGAAGTAGCAGACGAACTTGGTCTATTTGAAGGTCTCACGGCTGCTCAGGAAAAACTACCAGAACCATTAAAGAAAGCAATTCTTAAAAAGCAAGGAAAGTCCGGTGACTCCGAAGATGAAAAGAAGGATGTAGAAGAAGGTCTTACTAAAGCACAAGAAAAGTTACCAGAACCTCTCAAAAAAGCAATTCTTAAAAAGCAAGGAAAGCAAGAAGAGTCTGACGATGATTCTGAAGAAGAGAAAATTGAAGAAGGAAATGCGTTTGGTGCGGCTGTTAAGAAGGCAAGAGAAAACGGAGAAAAAGAATTTGAAGTGGGTGGAAAGAAATATAAACTCAAAGAAAAGAAAGAAATTACTGAACAAGAAGATACTGAAGAATTCGTAGGTGATTCGTCTGATGAAGATGTAGAAGAAGGAAATGCATTCGGAGCAGCCGTCAAAAAAGCAAGAGAAGACGGAGAGGACGAATTTGAAGTAGATGGAAAGACATACAAAGTAACAGAGCAGTCCGATTCATCAGACATAGGAAAAAAAGATAATCACGTTGATGTAGCAGATTGTAAGGATTGCGATGATCCGGGAGAAGGTAAACTTACGAATGAAGATGTTGAGGAAAGTATTGCTGAGTTTGAAGTTGACGGAAAAACCTATAAAGTAGGACAAGATTGGTCAAAAATCACACTTGCTGAAAAACTAGATAGAATACTAGGAAATCGTAAAATTTTGTAAAATATTATATCAAAACCCAAAAAAAACTAAAAAAAGGGAAGATTTCTTCCCTTTTTTTATAAATTTATGTATATTTTTAAATATTTGTTTATGTAAGTATATATTTATTTTTTCAAAATGTTCTTACTTTATTAAGAACAACTAAAAAAGGTTTTAATTATTTGAAGTCCTATTAAAATGACTTTATCAAACTAATCTATAAAGGATAATTAACCATGAGTAAATTACTTAAAGAAGCTATTGCTGATGCGAAAGCAGTTCGTGAGACAGCCCTTGCCAATGCAAGACTTGCCCTCGAAGAGGCATTCGCACCACGTTTGCAAAGTATGCTTACCAAGAAACTCAGAGAAGAAGAATTAGAATTAGACGACGAAGAATCAGAAGACGAAGTTTCTGATGAAGTTGACGAAGGTTCTTACTATGAGGATGACGAGGAAGTTGATGTTGCAGACGAAGCACCAGAAGAAGAACCCGCTGCGGAAGAAGCACCTGCTGAAGAAGCACCTGCTGAAGACGAGGTAGGGGGAGACGAAGAAATCGCTGACGAAATCGAAGATCTTGAAGGAGACGAAGAAGAAGCAGTTGAAGAAGATTCATTTGACCTTGATACTATTATTAGGGAACTTGAGCAAGAAATTGAAGAAGGTTCATACTCTGAGGAAGACGAAGAGGCAGAACTTGAAGAAGCATCATGTTCAGAAGACGATGAAGAAGAAGCAATTGAAGAATCTGAAGATTCTGAAGAGGACGAAGAAGCAGTTGAAGAGCAATCTAAATCATCTGAACTTGGAAAAGGTGGAGACGAACACGTAGTTGTTGCTGATAGTGACGACGAAGAACTTCCTGCTGGAACCGAGACTGTTGCTGGTGATCCAGGAACAGAAGGTGAAGAAGAAAAAGTTGCCGAAATCGACGAAGAAATTGATATTGAGATTGTTGAAGAATCAGAAGATTCTGAAGAAGACGATGAAGAAGAATCAATTGAAGAGTCCGAAGACGAAGAAGATGAAGAAATCAATCTTGAAGAAATCCTTAGAGAACTTGAGGAAGAAACCAACATTGAGGACGAAGAAGAATCATCTGAGGTCTCTGAACTTAAAGGTGCTAACGAAAAACTTCAAAAAGAAAATGATGAATACCGCAAAGTTTATAAATTTTTGCGAGGTAAGTTAAATGAAGTAAATCTCCTTAATGCAAAGTTACTTTACACAAATAAGTTGTTTAAGAAACACGCACTAAGTGAAGATCAAAAGTTGAAAGTAGTAGAAAGTTTTGACCTTACGAAGAATGTTCGTGAAGCAAAATTGGTATACGCAACACTTGGAGAGAGTTTTAGAACTCAAGCAACTGAAGTAGTGGAAGAAGCAAAGTCTGCTCCTAAAAAGAAAAAGACAGAAAAGAATCCATTGACAGAAGGTATTGCATCCAAGGCAATCAAATCAACAAAACCCTCCAAGAAGATTTTATCCGAAGGCAACGAACTTGCTGATAGATTCAAGAAACTTGCAGGCATTAAATCATAACAAAAAATTCAAATTATATTGAGGATAAATTAAAATGAGTGAAATCAGTAAATTATTAAAGGAAAGTAGCAACCCTCAAGAACGTCTTATGGCAGAAACCCGTGGTTTGGTAAACAAATGGGAAAAAACAGGACTTCTTGAAGGAATTTCTACTGACACAGAAAAGAGTGGTATGTCCATTCTTTTAGAAAACCAAGCAAAGCAGTTGATCGATGAAGCAACACGCACAGGTACTTCTTCTGGATCAGAAGAGTGGAGTGGAGTAGCACTTCCACTTGTACGTCGTGTATTCGCAGAAATCGCATCAAAGGAATTCGTTTCCGTTCAACCAATGAATCTTCCATCCGGGTTGATTTTCTACTTAGACTTTAAGTATGGAACAAACCAATCCCGTCAGGGTAGTGGAAGTCTTTTCGGTGGTACAGGTTCTAAACTTGGATCAACTGACGAAGCAACAGGTGGTCTCTACGGAGAAGGACGTCATGGTTACTCAATCAATGACGTAAGTGTATCATTGGCTGCAAGTGGTGAGAAAATCACACTTCCAGGTGATGCTGATCTTGACGGTGTTCGTGCATTCCAATTCACGGACTCTGCTGATAAAGTAGTAACAGTTGATGCTGAAGGTAATGTTGCAGGAGCAGCCGACGGAAATGGTACTCTTCAGTACCACAAGAAAACAACCGACATCACCCGTGGTGATTTCGAAGACAATGATGTAAACGGAGGAGATTCCTCTACTGACACAGGTCTTAGACAAGACATCGGTATTCCAGAAATCAACTTGGAACTCAAAAGTGAACCAATCGTTGCTAAAACACGTAAGTTGAAAGCAGTTTGGACACCTGAGTTGGCACAAGACTTGAATGCTTATCATAGTATTGACGCAGAAGCAGAATTGACTTCTCTTCTTTCCGAGTATGTTTCAATGGAAATTGATTTGGAAATTCTTGATATGCTTCTTGTTAACGCACATAGTAAATCATCATTCAACGCCGCAACAAATGACTTGAAGGGTGGTGACACACAAGGAACATACTTCCAACGTCTTGGCACACAAATCCAAGGAATGAGCAACAAAATTCATCAGTTGACTCTCCGTGGTGGTGCTAACTTCTTGGTATGTTCTCCACAAGTTGCAACAATCATTGAAAGTATTCCAGGATACGCAGCTGACACAGACGGAAATCAGTCTCAGTTTGCTATGGGAGTTACTAAGGTTGGTGCATTGAACAATCGTTTCCAAGTTTACAAGAACCCATACATGACAAGTGGTGACGTTCTCGTAGGTTTCCGTGGAACAAACTTCCTAGAAACAGGTGCGGTTTATGCTCCATACATTCCATTGATTCAAACACCATTAGTATACGATCCGGTAAACTTCACACCACGTCGTGGAGTTATGACTCGTTATGCTAAGAAAATGGTTCGTCCTGAATTCTACGGAAAGATTTCTGTCACAGGCTACGAAGGTTACAATCCTTCCTAAGTTGTACAGAACTCGTCTTAGTACGAAGTATAACAAAAAATTTAAGAGGGGTTCTTTTGAACCCCTCTTTTATTTTATAAGATTAACTCTGTTGCTTTATATTTATATTCATGGAAGACGAGCAAACAAATAACGAAAAAGAAAACGACTTGGAAAATGAAAATTATGAACTAGAACGAGTTCGTTGGGAAGGGGAAGTTTCATCACCTGTGGGTAAGACTCCATTTGGTTTTTTTGATAAAGATGCTGAGTTTGTTTCATTTGCTCCACGTGCAGCTGATTGGGCAGCCAGAAGATTAGGATACCCTATTGTAGATGTTGAGATGATTGATATGCAATTTTATGCTTGCTTTGAAGAAGCAGTAACTGAGTATAGTGCTCAAATTAATCAGTTTTCCATAAAACAAAATCTATATTCAATAAAAGGAACTTCAACTAGCATCAATTTAACAACAAGTGTACTGCAAACACAACCATTACCTTTTTATTTAAAATTATCTGAAGCATATGGGGCTGAAGTGGGAGTTGGTGGTAATGTAGATTGGAGAAAAGCAAGTCTTGAAGTAAAAGAAGGTGTACAAACATACGATTTACAAGGTTTGTTTAACAATTACTATATTGATCCAAAAACTGGTGAAAAGAAAATAGAAAAAATAGAAGTTAAAAGAATCTTTCACCACCCACCACCTGCATTAAATAAAATTTACGATCCAATGTCGAATTCAGGGATGTCACATTCTAATATGTTAAACGAGTTTAATTGGTCAGGAATGTCACCAGTTGGTACGCAGTTTTTATTGCGACCTGTCAACGAAGATTTAATGAGATTGCAAGCAATTGAATTTAACGAGCAAGTACGAAGAAGTGCATACGGATTTGAGATTGTAAATAATAAACTTACAATTTTTCCTGTTCCCACTAAAGATTTCACATTGTGGTTTGATTATGTATTTAAACGTGAAAGAGACATCGCAGCCGTACAAGGATATGTTGACGCAGACGAATTTAATGTAATTCCAAAAACACAAACAGAAGTGGTGGAAGAAACTAATCAACAAGTAGTAGTTGATAAAACTGTAAATGGATTAAATCCCGGTGACCCAATTCCACAACCTGACAATTATCTAAATGAAACGGTTGATTCTGTAACTGATTTAAGTAATGCTCCTTATCAATTTCATAGTTTTGGAACAATTAATGATGTAGGAAAACGATGGATAATGAAATATTATCTAGCAACTTGTAAAGAATTACTTGGTGCAGTAAGAGCAAAATATCAAAGTATTCCAATTCCTGGTGGTGAAACTTCTTTAGACGGAGATGCTTTGAGATCAGAAGCACAAGCAGAAAAAGAACAACTTATTACAGAACTAAGAGAGGATTTAGAAGTGACAAGTCGTAGCACAACAAGTGAGCAATTAAATCAAGTATCTGATAATCTTCAAGAAAATCTAAGAAAGGTCCCTAACTTTCTGTATATAGGATAATAAAATGTCAAGAGGGAGGTATTTTAGTAGAAGAGATGTTCGTATGATGAACAGTCTAAATGGTGAATTACTTTCAAGTATCATTGAACAAACTGTTGTTATATACAGAATAGATGCAGAATCTACTCAAGAAAATATGTATGGTGAAAGTCTTAATAAATTTTATTTTGACGGAATTGAAATTCAATGCTTAGTTGAAAACGATCCTGAAAGTACTGTATATGAAGGTTTTGGTCCAGATGTAAAGAAAGGTACGGTATTTAAATTTCACCAAAAATTGTGTGAGATAAAAGATATATATCCTCAAATTGGTGATATAGTATCATGGGAAAATGCTTATTTTGAAATTGAGAATGTAGTAGAAAATCAATTTCTAGGTGGTCAACCAGAAAAGAATTATAGTTTATTGTGTAATGCACACTTGAGTAGAAATAGTAAAATAAATCTAAGGGAACGGAACATATAATGGTTGATTACAATAAAGTTAATAATCCATTTATTACTTTAAAAAAGTTATCTGGAACTGATGAAAAGAGTTTTACTGCTAAGTTAAATTCATCACCACCTTCTGTTGATAATGATGCTTATCGTTCTAATATGAAAAAATCAAAAGATTCTTTTTATTCTGACAATCGTGCGGAAAAAATGAGAGATGATTCAAATGATGTTGATTACGATAAATATACTGTTACTTTAATGGATATTGATAATATATTGTATGAATATTTTATTAATGTTATTAATCCACAGGTAGAAGATGCTAATAATTCAATAATAAGTGTACCTGTTCGTCATGCTTCACCTGAAAGATGGAGTGCAATTCAACGGGATGGAGTTTATCGTGATACAAAAGGAATGGTACAAAAACCCATGATTATATTCTCAAGAACATCCGTATCTAATGATGATTCTTTTGCTCATTTTAATAGGCATTTAAATGTACCATTTGTAAAGAAGTTTACAAAGAAGAATATGTACGATAAATTCTCTGCGTTAACAGGTGCAAAACCAATTCAAGAAATACATAACATTGCATTTCCCGATCATGTGATTTTAAATTATGATTTTACAATGACAACTGAATATGTTCAGCAAATGAATACACTCGTTGAAATTGTTAATTGGGCAAGCAATGATTATTGGGGTGATCCTGGTAGATTAAAATTTAGAGCATCTATTGATTCATTTACAAATAATGTTGAAACTCCAACTGACGATGATCGTGTTGTTACAACGACATTTAGTTTAACCGTAAATGCTTATTTGCTACCTGAAGTATTTAACAACACAAAAACAAAACAAAAAAGTCTTACAAATAGACGTGCTATATTCGGAACTGAACTTATCTCGGATACAACAAATATTCACGGAAAACCTCAATCAGTTTTAAATAGTGGATTTTCCAAGAATATAATTCTGAACAGAAAAAATAGAGAAGTATTTTTGGATGGGGATGTTGGTGATGAATACGAAGTACGAGTGTGGAACGATGAAGAATTTTATACTTTATATATTGATGATGTGGCATATAAAATTTCATTTACAATTATAGATGAACAAGATATACTGATTTTTAATTATGAAACTGACGAAGAAGTTTTTTTAAATAAAAACGAGTCAATTGAAATAAACTCTGAACGAACAAATAAAAATATATTATTAAAAACACACGAAATGTCAGTTGACATTTTAACAATACAATATATTTCTTGATTTATGTGCGTAAATAACTTATTATTAAACGCATGGAAAAAAATAAAAATATTAAACTAACCTCAGACGAACTATCTGAACTCGTTATGTTAAATAATGAGTATCAAGATGTTCTAATAAAATTAGGTCAGTTGTCTTTGAGAAAGAAGCAACTTAATATTGAACAGGATTCGATTCAAAAAAATGAAGAAGAATGTTTGACACTATATAATGAGTTGGAAAAAACAGAATCAAACTTTAAAGAAAGAATTGTACGCAAATATGGTGAAGGAAGTCTTGATATAAATGCAGGTACTTATATTTTGTCGAAAAAATAATAGATAAATATATGATTTTGAAATTTTCAAAACATATTTATGAATAAATATTAAATTTCCATATTCAACCCAAAAACCATAAAGGAGACAAATCAAGATGGCAGAAAGAACAGTAAGTCCAGCAGTATTCACCAAAGAAATCGATCAAACTTTTTTGACTCAAGGTATCTCACAAATTGGTGGTGCGGTTGTAGGACCCTTCTCAAGAGGACCTGCATACTCACCCACAATTGTTAGAACCATAGCAGAATTGGAAGATTTGTTTGGGATTCCCGAAGGAAAATATTATCAACCATTCACCGCACGTGAATATTTAAAGCATCAAGGTGTTGTAACAATCGTTCGTGTTGGTGATCTAGGTGGTTATCGTCAAGAAAATGCTTTGATTATTAAAGCAGTTGTAACTGACACCACAGATTATAGTGGAACACTTAGTGGTTCACTTACAGGATCACTTGATACACCAGAAGAAGGTGACGAAATTGTTATCGGTGTATTGGCAAACACATTGTGGGCAGACAATGGTCAACCAGCAGTAGACGCAATTCGTGATGGATTTGAAAATACAACGATTGACAAAGAAACTTCCTTAATGTTTTATGAAGGTGAAATTATTGATGACGAAGGAAACGAAGTCGTTGTTGGTAATTTTGAATCAACACTTTATCTTAGAAGAACCGTTCGTACCGTTGATGAAGATACAGGTGAGGTCATTGAAAGTATTCAAAGTTTAAAATCAAATTATGATTCTGACTATGTTTTCAGTATTGATCCAAAAGCACCTGATAGTCTTCAAAACATCTTCGGTAGAGCACCAAAGAAAAATATTGAACCAGCATACTTCTATTCATACTTTGAAAATGCACAAGAAAGAATTTTCAATAACATCATGAATGGTGTTAAGTATAAAATTGAAGTTGAAACATCAAACGAAGCAATCGTATTTGAATACGAAGATTCAAAGACTGAAGAAATCTTAGATGATCCTTGGCAACCAGGAGCAGTTTCATTTAGTTGCCGTCCTGCGGAAACTCCGTGGATTCAGTCACAAAAAATCAGTGGAAGACGTTTCAACTTGTTCAAAGTTTGGACACGTAACATGGGTTCATCTGCTAATCGTGAAATCAAAATTGGTATTTACAATGTAAGAACACCTGGATCAATCCAAGACTCAGACTACGGAACATTTAGTTTGATCGTTCGTGCGTTCAACGATTCTGATCGTGGCCAAAACGTTGTTGAGAATTATGATGCAGTTACTTTAGACCCACTTAGTCCTAGATACTTACCACGTGTTATTGGTGATCGTTTCACAACTATCAATAACAAAGGTAAATTAATTGACTATGGTGATTACATCAATCTTAGTAATTGGATTCGTATCGAAATGCCAGCTGATAGTACTCCTCCACCAAATGCAATGCCATATGGTCACGGATCATACTTCACACCAATTGCTGGATACGAAACTCCACCAATCCAATACTCCCATGCTTCTCAGTATGAAAGACAACCTGGAAGATACTTCAATGGAGCAGTGTTTAACCAAAGCAGTCCTGACGGAATTTTAGAACTTCCACGTACTGCACGTGACACTTCTGAATTGTTTGCACCACTTCCTTATTTGTCTGACGATGCCGGAATGGGTTATTACATGGATGAACCTGGTCAAGTAGAAGAAGAAGTTGACGGAGAAACAACTTCATATGCAGTTGATTCAATTCCTGTTAATCCTCCCGCAGTTGACGAATTAGCAACTGCTAAGTTAAGAAGGTTCTTGGTAGGTTTCCAAGGTGGATTTGACGGAAAAGCACCAAATCATCCAATTTACTTAGGTAAACACATAACAGAAAATAACGTACAAGGTTTAGATTGTAGTAAACGATTCTCAAGTGGAACAAAGGGATATGTTCGTGCATTCGCTGCATTGAGCAACCAAGACGAGTTTGATATTAACTTGCTTGTAACACCTGGATTGAGTCTTGATCTCCATAGAACTGTAATCAATCGTGGTGTTGATTTATGTGAAAGTCGTGAAGATTGTTTTTATATCCTTGACTGCGTAAGTGCTCACAACCAACCAGGTCGTGTTGACGATGCAGTTCAACAAGTATCAACAATCGATAGTAACTATTGTGCAACATATTACCCTTGGGTTAAAATCATTGATCCAGCAACTAACGTATTGCAACCATATCCACCATCAGCACTTATGATGTCTGTTTATGCTTCAAACGATAAGTCGGCTGCTGAGTGGTTTGCACCTGCCGGTTTAAATCGTGGTGGTATTGAAGCTGCGGTTACTGTTATGGATCGTCTTAACTTTGCTGAAAGAGATCAACTTTACGAAGGTAAGGTTAATCCAATCGCTGCGTTTCCTGGTCAAGGAATTGTTGCTTTCGGTCAAAAGACTCTACAACGTCGTGCAAGTGCATTGGACAGAGTTAACGTTCGTCGTTTGCTTATCAATCTTAAGAAATTCATTGCAAGTTCTTCAAGATTCCTACTTTTCGAGCAAAATGTAGCATCTACACGCAACCGTTTCTTGAATATTGTTAATCCGTTCTTGGAAAATGTTCAACAACGTCATGGTTTGTATGCTTTCCGTGTTATCATGGATGAGTCAAACAACACACCTGACCTTATTGACAGAAATATCCTCTACGGACAGATATTCTTGCAACCTGCACGTGCAGTTGAGTTTGTTATCCTTGACTTCAATCTTACACCAACTGGTGCAAGTTTTGAGGCATAAGAATAATAAAATTCTAAAATTTAAAAACCCCTCTGTTCGCAGAGGGGTTTTTTTATGTAGATATATATTTATTAGAAATGGATATGTCGTTAACAGAAATTCTTCATGAACTTCAATACAAAGAGTTTTGTAAATTTGTAAAAGAAAATAAACTCGATGCAGATGAAAACCAACTGAATGAATTTGTTATTCCTGGAAAACTTAAAAAGATTTGGTCTTTTTTGACGGAACTAAAAGATATAATAAAAGTCAAATTAAAAGACTTAGTAAAATTGTTTTTAAACAAAGTTGTATTTAAGTTCTTCGCAAAAATTAAATTCAGTTTAAGTTATTTATTTAATCTTGTTAAAAAAGGATTTAAGGCATACAAACAAGTAATAAAAGCAATAGGTGAGTATATGGCAAGTACCAAGGTTGGACGATGGACTGAGGATAAACTAAAAGACTTAGATGCGTTCTTGGCAAAGCATCCTAAAACAAAAAGAATAGCAGGATTAGCAGTTGCGGGTATTTTGATTTACATTTGGTTAAATATGACATTTACTGGCAATGCAGATTACGACTTTGACATGGGGGATATGATTATGGCACTTGGTGGTGGTTTTACATTATCAACATTATTTGCAGGACCAGAGGGTATGGCATTGTTAACATTATTCGCAACTGGTGTTATCGGATTATCATTTCCATGGCCTGGACCACAACACATACAATTCATTGGTGCAGTTGTATATGGTTCTGCAAAATTGGTGGGACAAAAACTAACAAAGGACAAAACATAAATAAATATATTTTTTAATTTACACACTATTTATATTAGTTGATTGAAAAAATGAATTTTCAGATTTTTAATCAATATTTATACTAAAAGTTAATCATTAAACTGGAGAACAAAAAAAATGGCACAAGTTATTTCAACCGAAGAAATGTTTTTTACGGCATTTGAACCGAAAACAGCAAATCGTTTTATCATGTATATGGACGGAGTTCCTGCTTATCTTATTAAGAGTGTTACTCGTCCCAACCTTACTATTGATGTACAAACAATGGACCACATCAATATCAAAAGAAAGTTAAGAGCTGGTAAGGCAGAATGGCAAGACATCACAATGACACTTTATGATCCAGTAGTTCCTAGTGCGGCTCAGACTGCAATGGAATGGATTCGTCTTTCTCACGAATCTGTAACCGGAAGAAATGGTTATGCCGACTTCTATAAAAAAGACCTTGTTATTAACACTTTGGGTCCTGTAGGTGACCTTGTTGAAGAATGGACAATCAAAGGTGCATTCTGTAACTCAACAAACTTTGGTACACTTGACTGGGAAACCGGTGACAAATTGACCGTTGAATTGACAATATCTTACGATTACGCAATTCTTCAATTCTAATTGTATAACCAAAACATTCAGTTTAATGTTAAAAAAAACTTCCGTAAGGAAGTTTTTTTTTTGCTTATATATATTTATCCTTACATGAAGTCTGATAAATTAAAAACACAAATTCTTTCCATCTTTGAGGAAATAAAACAAGAAACACGATCTGAACTACAATTAGAAGGATTGTCCGATGCTTATGCAAAACTTGCAAAATATTTAATGCAACAAGTAAAAGCAGGTAAGTTCCTTAGAAATTATGATATTGATACAAATGCAGGAAGAATGGTGTTTCAGACGGGTAGTGGTAAAAAAATAGTATTCAATGATATGAAATTGGGTGTTACTGCTAATAAAACATGGAAAGGAAGAAAAGATGCTGGATTCTTTGACTATAAAGATCACAAGGGAATTTTAAAATTTTCCCTTGCGGATATTTAATAAAAAAAGTCAAAAAATTTAATTCTTGTATATGTATATATATCAGTTTATGCTGATATAATTAAATAAAGGTTATATTATGGAAGAAGACAACAAAGCAATAGAAATGCCTGAAGAGGTAAAACAAGCACTCAAACGAGATGCTGAAAAAACTACTACTGCGAGTAGTAGTTCAACAACAACGAGTCAAGCAAATCCTGTATTTACACAACAATCGGATCAAGCACGTAAGTTTGAATATCCAAGTGAAGTAGTGGATTTACCAAGTCAAGGGTGGTTTTACGATCCATCGTCTCCACTTGCATCTGGTAAAATTGAAATTAAATACATGACTGCAAAAGAAGAAGATATTCTTACAAGTCAAAATTTGATCAAGAAGGGTGTCGTTTTAGATAAGTTGCTCGAAGCACTTATTGTAACACCTGGAGTAAAACTTGATGAAATTCTCGTTGGAGATAAAAATGCAATTTTTGTGGCCGCAAGGATTCTTGCGTATGGAAAGGACTACAAAATTAAGTTTAAAGATCCTTCAAATAATGAGGATGTTGAAGATACAATCGACTTATCACTAATTGAACCAAAAGAATTTGATTTTGACAAGTTTGAAAGAGGAAGAAACTTATTTAGTTTTGAATTTCCGTTTAGTAAGAAAACTGTTCATTGGAGTTTGCTTACACACAACGATGAGCAAAATATTGAAAATGAATTAAAGGCACTTAAGAAATTTACAAAGAACAAAAACGAAACTGCTGAAGTTACAACACGATTAAAATATGTCATCAAGTCTATTGATGGTGAAGAAGACAAAGCAAAAATTAAAAGTTTTGTTGATCGTGAACTTCTTGCACGTGATAGTTTGGCATTTCGTGAATTCATTAAAGAAAATACTCCTGACTTGGATATGACATTTAATTTTGAATCCGAAGACACCGGATACGAAGAAAGGATGACGATCCCTCTTGGGGTCGACTTTTTTTACCCTTCCAGCCGAGTATAAGATTCAGGTTCACGAAGAGATTTTCAATCTCTCTTATTACAGTCAAGGTGGGTTTACACAAGATATTGTGTATAATTTACCTGTTTATCTTCGTAGATTTTATCTTAGAAAACTTGTTGATGTTCGTAAGAAAGAAAACGAGGAAGTTGAAAAGGCAAAGTCTAAGGCATCTTCTTCCAGTAAACCTATAAGCAGACCTCCACCTAAAAGACCGTATAGATAAAAACAAAGTTAAATAAACTTATATTGTCGTATATTTATCAATATATACGACAATTTTTTTTATAACACAAATATAATGAAGAACAATAAACAAAAAGATAAAGAACTTCTAAAAGAAGTAGTTGGGTGGATTGTAAAAGGATTATTCAATAGAAGTGTAAAAGCAGCCGAAACATTTATGAGAAATGACCCACGTGTTAAAAAAGCAGTTTTAGATGCGGCTAAAGCAATGAAAAAAGCAGAAGATGATTTACATGATGCATTAGAAGATAGATTCGGTGGTACACCCGAAGAAATTGCTGATAAAGCAAGAAGTGCGGGTATGTCGGTTGAGAAATATGCTAAGTATTTTTTGCGTAAAAATCCTGATGGAAGTAGACGACGTGCTTAATTTGAAATAGTGTATGGCAACAATCGATGAGTCTGATTTTACCAAGAAGCAAGTAGATGTAAAAGATCACTTCGCTGCCTTGCAGCGGACTATGATCGATGTGCAAAGAATTGACACAGAGACAATTTCATCTCAGTTAAGTTCACTTTCTGAGGTTATGGGAAGTTCATTAACTGCACTTGCCGAGGGTAAAATAAAAGATAAAGATCATCTCGATTTACAAAAGTATTTAGATAAATTGGGATTGATGGCAGAAGAAAGTGCAAATGTAATTAAAGCATTTAATGCTTATACAAAAGAAGTTGCTAATTCAAAAGATGAAGAAGAAGCACTTGGCAAAATGATAGATGCAAACCAAGCATCAATGAAAAAAATTAATGCTCTTGAAAAAGAACGTGAAGAATTAATAAATAAAGTTAATAATCATAATAACATTACAGAAGAATTATCCAACAAAATTAATAATGTATTAGAACGCAGAGAAAGATATCAAGAAACATCCAATAACCTTGTTCAAAAGTACAATGACAAAATAGAGCAAGTAGAACAAAAGTTAAAAGCAGAAAATTTAAGTCAACAGGATATAGCAAAACTACAACAAGAAAAAATAAATCTTGAAACTAAAATAGGTGATGTTAAAGATAGAACAAATAGATTTTTACAAAACTCAATATCATTGCATGAAGATTTAAAAACAAAACTTCAACAACAACAACAATTGTACGAAGACGCACCGAACAGGATTGAGAGTATAAATTCTAAATTAAGAGAAGAAATAGCATTCAATGATATTATCAAAAAAGATTTAGAACAATTTTCCAAGGGAATGGAAAACTTTGGGTTGATGACGGACAAATCAAGAAAAACGGTACAAAGTATATTAAAACTTGATAAGGATATAAATAAGGAATTAAAAACATCTAACGATGAAAGTAAAAAAATTACTAATAATTTAGGTGATAGTAATGACCGTATGCAGTCTCTATCAAGTGAGACATCAGATTTTGCAAATGAAATGAACAGAGCTGCAACTGAAGCTGAACGTGCATTAATGGCAATGTCAGCATTAAAAGGACGGGGTATTCCAAGACGCAAGGGTAACGGAGAGGACATTATGGGTGGAGGCCTCAATGCTGTTAGGGTTAACAACCAAGGACAAGCAGAATTTGCTACACCTGCTGGAAATATAACAACAGTCTCCGCAGGATTTGCCAATCGTGCAACCGCAGGTATGACTCCGCAACTTAGAGGAATGAATTCGGGAGGTTATATATCTGGACCAAACGGAAAAGATGTAATTCCTGCTATGTTAACTAACGGAGAATATGTTATAAATGCATCTGCAACAAAAAAGTTTTTACCTTTACTTGAAAAAATAAATTCGGGACAAATTCAGTCATTTGCAAGTGGGGGTATGGTTGGTAATAATCCGTGGTCATCAGCAAAAAATTCAAAACCAGAACAACACTTAGCGAATATCGAAACTCATTTGAAGGATGTAGTTGAGGGTTCAGACATTCAGATAAAAAATCAAATGCATCATGACAAAATACTGCGTGAAATAGCAAATGACAAAACTTCTGATTATGGAATTAGGAAAGAGACCACTACTGGTCAAATGCCAGCTGGTCACTTTGCTGTTCCTAATGAAAAAGGTTATTATGAAATGTATGGTCATTTGGATAAATCAAAGAATATACAAAAACGAGTCGGGAATTCCCACGGTGGTGGGCAATTTTCAACTACTCATCTACATCCTAAACACGCACTTGCGGGTGACGGAAAAAAACATGAAGAAATTGCAAATAACACAAAGAAAGCTTTTTTGAATCAAAAACTAAAAGAAAATGTTGATTTTTCAAAGGTAGACAAAGATACATTTAAAAAAGAAATTGTTGAACAAATAAGAAAAAATGCGGAAACATTTGATAAATTAAATAAAGCAATACAGACAGAAAATAAAATTCGCAACCAAATACAGGGGTATGAATTAAAACAAGGTGAAGTTGCGGGTGTAAACGATGAAAGAAGTTCTGCACTAGAAAAGGCATTATTAGATCAATACGAAGCAACGAATTCGTTAAAAAATGCAGGAGTGGTCGATGGTGACTTTGATAAGTATGTAAGTGACACAAAACTGAATCAACTTGTAGGTGATATGTTTAAAATTTTTAATGCCAATCAGATTGGAGGGGGAACTGCGAATATAGAAAAGGAAATTAAAGGAGCAATTGAATCTGGATTGTATAAATCTGCTGATGAATTTAGAAAAATAATGGGGGCATTCAAATCACCCGAGGAACTTACCGAATTAGCACAGATTAATGATACTTCGTTAAAAACTTTGCTCAATATACAAGATGCACCTCCTCGATTTATACAAGCACTTGAAAATAGTACTAATAGTGCAAGTAAAAATATGAGAGACATACACAAACAACAACAAGAGAACAAAGGTGATGGAACAGCAAGAGGATTTAAAGAACATTTACAAAGTTTTCATAAGGACAAAGGATTACAAGAAATACCAGTCTATACCAAGGAAGGTGATGTACAGTATACTAAATTTACAACACAAGGTGGTGGTGATAAAAATGACTTGTCAAAAAATATGTCTAATTCTGGACTACCTGAGTGGGTGGAAAGTTACAATCGTGCAAATAATATTGTATTGGAAGCACGACAAAAAGCAAATGACAAACTATTTGACATAGAAGCAAAAGCAGCCAAATTTGGTGTTAGTAGATATGCCGAATTAAATTCTCAACAACAAGAATTTTGGGACTCTTCTGCGAATACATTAAATCAAGCACATCAAGAAATTAAAAAAGCAATATTGGAAGTTGCGGAAGCAGGTGAAGAAGGAAAACGAAAGTTAGAGCAACTTGCAATGCAAACAACTCAAACCTTTTCTTTAGTTGGAAATGATTTACCAACCAATTTATTAAATGTAAGAGATGCTACAATTGATACACTCACTTCATTGAAAGATGCTACTAAAGGTGGTTTACTTGGTGTAGATTTAGATAGTGAAATTGCTAAATTAGAAGAACTTGAAAGAGATCAAGTTCAAAATATGGATTCAATCTTTTCCGCATTGACGGGTTTAACAAGTCTGTCTGATAGTGGAACATTTGATATGATGGCAACTGGAAATAAAGTAGAAAGATCACTTTCAATTTCTAAACTGCATGATATGTTAGCAAATCAGATGACAGGGGGTCAAGATGAAACCCAACGATTGGTAAAAGCTATTGGTGCAAATAAAGCAAGATCTGATGTAGAAAAATTGTCAACAGGTGGATTTGTAAGTGGACCTATGGGAAGAGATGTAATTCCTGCAATGCTAACAGACGGAGAGTTTGTAATAAGAGCAGATGTTGCAAAAAAATGGCGAGGTTTTCTTGAACATTTAAATAACAAAGGTCATTTGGGAATGTATCAAGGTGGACCTGTAATGCTTGCTGATGGTGGTGCTCCTGGTGGAGGGGGTGGTGGTCCCGGTGGTGGAGGTGGTGGTCCTGATCTAGCTGCAATGCAAACCTTGTTAAGTAAAAACAATGCAGAGGTACAGGGTATGTCAATTATTTTTAGTGAAATTGTTGAGTCCGTCAAAAAATATAACGAAGAAGGAAAAACCGCAGAACAAATTCAAGACTTAATAAACACAAAAGTATCTGATATGCAAGAAATGTTAAATTCGGAACTCGATTTGCAAGATCAACTTGCATTGAAGACAAGTAAACGTTTGCAACAACTTAAAGCAATAAAAGAGTTAAAACTTGCAGGAGTACATGATGCTATATTAGGAGCATTTACTGCGGTAGAAGATAAAATTGATGGAATTGTAGGAAGCATACCTGTTGTAGGCTCTGCACTTGCGATGAGCATAAAAGCATCTACTGGTCCTGCGTTTGAGGAACTACGACAAGGAGCATCTGATGCATTTTTAGATATGGCAGAATATGCTAAAAATAACGATATGGATTTGGATGGTGCATTTAACAAAGGAATGGAGACTTTCAAGAAAAGTGCATCTAAAGCAGGTGAACATATGAAAATGATAGGTTCATTTGCCAAAAAAATAGGTCCTGGTATGATAGCAGCCGGAGCTGCGGCGTTTGGTTTTGTTGCGTTATTGGGATTAGGATTACAAAGATTTTTTGAACTAGAAGAGCAACAAGAAGAATTTAGAAAAGGTTTGGGTTTGATGGCATCTACTGCCAAACCAATTGAAAATATGGCACGAAATGCTCAAAAAGAATTTGCAAGAGCAGGAGTTACATTAGAACAAGCATTCAACGCCGCAACTTCATTAACTTCTGAATTAGGAACAACGCACTTGGTTTCACAAGAAGCAGTAAAAACAATTTCACTTATGGAAGCAGGACTCGGATTGTCTTCGGACACGGCTGCTGGAGCATATGATATGTTTAAATTAATGGGTTCATCAAGTGGAGAATCTGCTGAGAATTTAATGAAAGCAACTGCGTCACTTGCTGATGCGGCTGGTGTCCCACTTGACGCAGTAATGAATGATATAGCAAATGCATCTGAAGATACGCAGAAATTCATGAAGGGAAATGCAAAGCAAATGATGATAGCCGCAGTGCAAGCACGTCGTTTGGGAGTATCTATGGATAGTATAACAGGTGCTATGAGTCAAGCACTTGATATTGAATCTAGTATTAGTGAAGAAATGCGATTAGCAAGTATGCTTGGAAAACATATTAACTTAAATGCAATGAGACGTGCATCATTTGAGGGAGATGCTGAAAAAGTTATGCAAGAGCAACTTAAAGCATTGAAAAATATGGGTGGAACTGATGCAATGAATCCATATCAACTTGAACAGGCCGCAAAAGCATTGGGACTTAGTGTAGAAGAAATGATAAAAATGGAGAAGCATGAAAAAGGTCTTCAGGCACTCAAAAACGGAACGGCAGAGCAACAAAAAATGTATAATGATTATACTGCAATGCAAAATCAAATGAAAAAAGATGGAGTTAAATCTGCGGCCGAAGAAGCAGAAGAACGCATCAAAGCACAACAAGCAGAGTTAGTAAAAGCAAATATAATGGCACAGATCAATTCATTAATGACAAAATTGGCCGAAACCTTGTTACCACTAATTGAAACAGGATTTAAAATACTAATGCCTATTCTAAATTCTATTTTCGCAGTATTGGGTTTTATTGTAGATGTGGTTGGATTTATATTGTCTCCAGTCACATTACTTGCTGATGGAATTTCATATGTAGCAGATGAGTTTGGAAGTGTTGGTAAAGTAATATTAACCGTAGCCGGACTATTAGTAGGGTTGCCTTTATTAATTGGTGCTTTTGGAGGATCTGTAACAGGAGTATTGGGAATTCTTAAAACTGGAATTTTATCTGTGGGAGGTTATATCAAAAAAGCATTTTCTGCCGAAGGTTTATCTACATTTAAAGATTCAATGTCTTCTATGTTTAGTGCAGGACTAGAAGGAGCAAAAGGATTGGGTGGTGCTTTATTAGATGCTGTTAAAAATCCAGTGGGTACAATAAAATCAATAGGTGATAGTCTTGCTGGTTTAGGGAAAAAGGGTAAGGATATGTTGTCAGGTATGTTGGGTGGTGGTGGAGGTGGAGCACCTGGTACGGGAGCATTTGGTCAAGGAGGAGCAAGTGATCAATCCAAAAAAGGTGGTATGATGGATAAGGTTAAAGGAATGTTTGGTGGAGGAGATAAATCAAAGGGAGGAGATATGGTTCCTGATGTCGATCCAAAGAAGGGTGATAAATTTAAAAAGTTTTTAGATGCGTTTAATAAAATTGATATGGGCAAAATAATAAAAGCATCTGCGGCCTTGCTCATTTTATCTGGTGCATTGTTTGTATCTGCAAAGGCATTCCAAGCATTTTCAAAAGTTAGTTGGGATGGTGTGGCAAAAGGAATTATAGGATTAACTGCACTTGTAGTTGCTTCTAAATTTCTTGAGAAGGGATCAACATCCATGATCAAAGGTGCGGCCGCAATTGCAGTATTGGGCATTGCATTACTACCGGCTGCATTTGCATTTCAAATGTTTAGTAGTGTCAACTGGGCAGGAGTTCTTGCTGGAATGGTTGCACTTGGAGTATTAGCAGTTATGGCAATAGTTCTTGGAAACTTAATAGTTCCAATTGCTATGGGTGCGGCTGCGATTGCACTATTAGGATTATCATTAATTCCATTTGGAGTTGCGGCTCTTTTTGCGGGAGTAGGTGCAATGTTAATTGCAACTGCATTTACGGTAATGGTATCTGCATTACAAACATTAACATTCGAGGATATAGGGAAGATTATGCTATTAGGAGCAACTTTTGTGGGACTTGGTGCAATGATACCATTTGTTATATTAGGAGCAGCTGCTCTTGGAATAATGGGAACTGCACTTATTGCGTTTAGTGTTATGGCATTGATTGCAACATATGGAATTGGAGTATTAGCAGTTTCGTTTGCATTGTTATCTGCTTCTATTGCGACGATAAGTGAAAATGGTATAGCAGTATTATTATCACTGGGAATGATCGGTTTATTAGCACCTATGTTCTTTGTTGCTTCTGCTGGAATTTTAATGCTTGCTGGAGCAATTGCAGTAATGAGTGCGGCTTTATTAGGATCGAGTATAATGAGTATATTTTCAAGTGACGATCCATTTGCGGTGTATATTAATTTAGGAAAAAATGCAGATAAACTAGATACGGCTGCTAAAGGATTAAGAAAGATTGCATCGTCTATGTCTGCATTATCAGATATAGATGCAGAGGACATTCTTGATGACATTGCAGATGGTATGGAAGATTTGTTTGATGAAATTGAGGATATAGAAATGGCCTCAATAAATAAGTTTGCTTCAATTGGAGTTAGTTTTGGTTTAATTGGTGATGGTATGAAAGAAATCAAAAAAGGAATAAGTCCATTTAAAGATTTAATAACACTTATGAGTGATCCTGCTAACTACGAGGGTGCAATTGTGGGAATTAATGCATTAACTCTTGCTTTAACTGATTTGTGTAGTGTAATTCAAAGTTTAGGTGAATCTGAATTAGGAATCTTGGGAGTAGCATCTGCCGAAGGAGGAGACGATGGAGGTCCGTCCACTCAAGATATGGCAGGAGGGGCTAATGCAATTCCAATGACCGATGTCGTACAACAAGTTGCATCTGTTACAGCCGCACCCGGTATGCCAACTGGATCCGGAGAAAGTGCAAGTAATGCCGGAGTTGAAGAACGACTTGATGAATTAATTTCTCTTATGAAGTCTGGAAAACTCGGAGTTAATCTTGATGGTAAAAAAGTTGAAAAGCAACTTGCCAAGGCTGCTCCTTGATGACTTAAAAAAAATATATTTGTATATTTATATTTTGCATGGCATCGTGGATAACAGATATGTTCGGTGGGTTATTTGACAAAGGTGACTCAAGTGATTTTGCTGAGTTCAAAACAGGAGCAGATAGGCAAAAAAGAAAACCACTCGAAAAAAGATGGTTGTTTGATAATAGTGCTTATCGTACTGCAATGCCTGCACCTATTGCTGGTTCGGCACCTGGTATAGACGAGCAACATAAAAAATCTCCGACTACATGGTCAAATGCAATGGATGCGGATAGTGGTCAAGGTGTAAATTTCTTTGGGTATGGAAATACAACAAATCAAAATAGGTTTAGTACGGACGGTGTCAAAATTGATACAAACAAAAACGCAACTGGTCAAGTTAAAGTAAGTGGTTTTAGAACATTTAAAAAACCAATGTCCGAATCAGATTACGGATTAGGTGACACATCGGCTGCTTCAGACGGTTCGTTTTACAGAAACAATTTAGAAACAGATCGTTACGGAGCAATGTATGCTACAAATATTATTGGACCAAAAGGTGGTGGAACTAATGTTGTATCATACACAACACTTGGTGCGGAAATTGCATTTGGTCGGGAGTCAAAAAAAGTTCAAGATAAAATTACACAGATAAATGCAGGTGACCCTAAACGAACAAATAACGATCCAACTATAACCGGAAACAACAAAGATACATTAACATCAGGATATTCCGACTCAAATCCAGACCCACTTGCACAAGTTCCACGTAGATTACCATCTGGTGAAACTGAAAAAGATTTATTTCTTAAAAAGTATTTAACTGATAAACACCAAATTATATATAAACCACGTGGAGAATTACCCCAAGGTGGTAGTTTACCGAATAGTGCAAATCCAGTTGATGGAAAATTTCTAAGATTCAGTGAATCGTTTGAAGCATTATCAAATGCGTCCCAAAACTCAACCGGAGAATCTGATCAAGGACAACGATCATCTTTATTCAGCAGTATTTACCAAGACGGAGATGGAAAAGAACTTAAAGATATTTCAAACGATCATTCTCATTTAATTGTCTCGGACAGATCCTACAAAAAAACATTATTCAATAGAAGAAAGTTTGTATACGATCCACCGTCTGTAACATTTGATGTAAATCAAGCAAAAATAGATGAAACAAGATATAGACGTGCAGAAACATTAAGTGGAGGTCAAGATTTTTCTGTTGATGCACAAAGTGATCAGGCATTTGTAACAGATGGAACTAATGCAAATATTGATCGTAGAATAGATTCTAGATACCACAATAAGGGTAAATTACCCGAACCTGACGAAAGATTTAAGGGAACTCAACTTCATCCAAAAAATACTATAATGGATAGATTGGGTATTAAGAATGTAAAAGAAGATGCAAACGATGATGCAAATATAGAGTTGGCACGACATAGGGATTCAATAAACAAGTACGATGAAACATATACAACTTCTTTGAAAAACTTGGGAGCAGATTCTGATAATAAAGCAATTAAGAATATTAAAAACTATAATCTATTATCAAAATTGGCAGAAGATGGACTTGTTACTCCGGGAAAAAGATCAATTGGTTCTGACCCAAAGTCAGGTGAATTAACATATGAACAGTTATTTAAAGATAACCCATTTAAATTAGGAAGAAAAAGAGTACCGAACTATAATCTACCAGGATCAGTTGAAGTGGGTAATGACAATCCACGTGCTGATGCATTTAACTTAAAAGGAGTTCTCGATGCAACTGATGCAACAAATGATGGTTCGATGCCCGAGTGGGCAAAAGAAGATTTTGTTCCTTTGTATTTTCATGATCTAGTAAACAAAAAATATGTTCCATTTCGTTCGTTTATAAACTCGTTATCAGATCAATCAGATGCAGAGTGGACAAATACTCGTTACTTAGGTCGTGCGGATGAAGTATCAGTATATAATGGTTTTACACGAACAATGTCTATTGATTTTAATGTTGTTGCATTTAGTATAGAAGAGTTATTACCAATGTGGCAAAGAATTAACTACATGACAGGATTAACAAAACCTGCTAAGTATACAGATAATGGATTCATAATACCACCCTTAGTAAAATTTAATTTAGGAGACATTTACAGAAATCAACCTGTAACAATTACGTCAGTTTCCACTACAATTCCACAAGAAGCAACTTGGGAACTTTTAAATGCAGATAAGGAATATGGGTCATATAAAAAGAACCAGTATATGTTTGCAAACGGAGTTATTAAAAAAGAAGGAGTAAAAGTTGCACGTTATCCGACTATGTGTACATTGAATGTATCAATGAAGGTATTGGAAAAGCAAACACCAGAAACAATTCAAAATCACTTTGGAACACTTGTGAAAAATTCAAATGATGAAACAAAACCTGCGGAATTCAACAAAAATTTAAGTAAAGTATAAAATGAGATATTCATACACTAAAAAAACTAAAAACGAAAACGAAAAAAATATTGTAACTACTACATTGTTAAATCGTGTAAAACCAAGACCAAACGATTCATTTATTAGAGTAGTAGAAAAAACAAGACTAGATCACCTTGCATATAAGTTTTATGACAATCCTTCGTATTGGTGGGTCATTGCATCGGCAAATGGAATCGCAGGAAAAATGTATGCAGAACCCGGTATTCAATTGAGAATTCCAAAAAATATAAGTGAGGTAATTCAGGATCATATTAAAATTAATACGTAGAAAGTAATTCAATGGCAATAGGTGACGATTTAATCAACAAAGCAAAAGGATTATTTCCAGAAAAAAACACAGGTAAAAAAAATATAAATAATTTTCTTGGAGGTAAATCTAACTCCGGTGGTGGTCTTACTGGAAAATTGGCTGGTATGATGGGTGGATTTGGTAACTCTGCTGGTGGTGGTGGTGGTGGGAACGATTTAGCAGGTGGTCTTGGTGGTTTGCTTGGTGGTGGATTTCCTCCTGGTGGTGATGGTGGTAGTGGTGGTAATGAAATCGCAGATGCGTTAAAAGAAACAACATCAGCAACAGGAAAAGAAAAACCATTGTTTGAGTCAAAAGAGGCCGCAAAAAATGATTTAAAAACCCGTGATGCAAAACCACCACCAAAAGGTTCTTTTATGGATGAAACATCGAGTATCGGTGAACCAAGTGCATTCGGTACAACTCATGTTCGTCCTTGGGTTAGAAATGAGTTCACACGACGTGAAAAAAACTTTGGAATGTATTATACAACCGGGGGAGAATTTGCAAATGATACCTCTATTAAAATGAGTAACGATGCAGGTTTTGACGAAGAATATAGTGAAACAATTTACAGAGGACCTAAAGCACCTTGGATGAGAGTTATTTCAAATGCAATTGGAAAAGATCCAGAAACAGAATTGCCAATATATGGATTTGAAATGCATGGTTTCAATAGAAAAGACGAAGATGGAAATTACAAAAATGGATTCCACGAACAATACGGATTTGATCCCACGACTGGTCAAGGAGGAGGAAAAACTTATTTAGGTAGAGGTTGGACAAGTGAAGGAAGTGATACATTCACTCCTCCGTCAATTGATCACACAATAGAAGAAGAAGATTTTAAACATCGTCCTTCACCTGGAATAACATCAATAACATCTGAAGATAAAGAACCAGGACGAAATTTCAGAGAAACAACTGTTAACTTTGTAGTTCATAGTCGTGACCAACTAGATTATATGGATGACTATTTTTTTAAAGTTGGAATATCGTGTGTGGTAGAATGGGGATGGAATACGTATCCAAGAGAATGTTTGCTCGATTCTACAAATTTAGGTAGACCCATTAAAACTGCAAAAGGAGATTATTTTAAAGGAAATCAGAAAAGATTGACTAAAGTAAATAACTTGCGGGTACTTGACGAAGGAAAAGATCCAATATCAGAAAATGACATTGATGAAGAGCAAGAATATAGATATGAAAAAGGAGAGGGTATGATTGGAATGTTTACTGATCCAGTTCTTGCTAGTAATCATTTGAAAACAGGAAAAGGAAATTATTCATTTGCAATAGGGATGATAAGTAATTATAGTTACAACTTACGAGAAGACGGAGGATACGATTGTGAAATAAAAGTAACAAGTATGTCAAAAATTTCATCATCTTTAGATAATCAAGCAACAAAAGAAAAAAAAGATGAAGATGATGAAGAAGAGGATCCAGACGAACGTGTAAGAGATTTTAAGTTGTTTGTTGAAACAAAATTAGACGAAATTTTAGGAGGTGATGAAGACCCACATGAATGGTATGATATGGGAGAAGATTCTATTGCAGAAATAAGTGGTCAAGTTGGTGCTATGAAAGTATCAAAAGGAAGATTTTTTCAATTTGATCAAAGTGCATCTGGTAAAGAAACTTATCACTCAGATAAAGAAGATGCATATATAACAATTGGTTATTTAGTTACCATAATAAACAGATTTTTTTCAAAAAAATCCAAAGAAACAAATATAGGTTTATTTGAATTTAAAGTAGATAATTCAAGATGCGTTGCTCACCCAAACATAAAATCAACAGACGGAAAGGTTTTATTGATACCCAATGCGATGTCTCCGAGAAGAAATCAAAAAATAAGTGAAAGAAACAGTGGAACTACCGATCAAGTTGTGTCTCAAATACGAAAAGATTTACAACTTGGAAATTCTGACAACGCATCTGCCGTATTAGCAGTTATAAATTCTGAACTTGGAAAAAAATTAACAAATGTAAATACTGCTTTGAAACAATCACCCCGTGATAATTTATATGAAATTTTATCGGGTTATGTTCCTGCGGAATATCCAGATGCTGTTAAACCATTTCCAGACTTTGCGACCTTAACTGGTGGAGTTAAAACAGAAGGTTATAGTGGAAGAATTCAGGATTTATATGTCAATTACAATGTTATTAAAGATGCAGTTTTGAATGGTTCGAATATAACAGAAATGCTAAAAGACATATTAAAAAAAGTTTCAGAAGCAGCCGGTGGTATATGGGATTTTGATTTAGTTGGACCAAATACTTCGGTTTCAAACGATAACAAAGTACAAATAGTTGATAGAAGGTATCCTGGTTTAGTGACTGCATATGATATACAAAAAGAAGATCAAGCATATAGATTTAAATCCCACACTAAAAATAGTATAGTAAAAAGTTTATCACTTGATGTATCGTGTGCGGCCGAAGTACAAGGTATGGTTTTATTTGGTGAAGAAGATGCAAAAGACAATCCACAGGCTGCGTTTTACGCAAGAGGAAGAGAAGATAGGTTGCTTAAAAATGCTAAACCAAAAGTATTAAGTAAAAAACCTTCAAGTCCAAAAGGTGAGTCAGACGATGAAGAAGATGAAATAGAATCTGAAGAAAAATTTTTGGTTGCGGCTGACAATGATTGGAGTGCCTTTGATTATGATATTGAAATGGTCGATCCAAATAAAAATCGTGTATTGAAAAGCATGAAGGTTGATGATCATAAGTTAAATTGTGTAAAAAACAATATGCCACTTGATGGGTGTGAACTTACTATGGAACTTGATGGAATTGAGGGTTTACGACTACTAGATGTATTTGCGTGTACAGGTGTACCGACACATTATTTTATAAATGGTCATTGGAGAATAAAATCAGTTGCTCACAATATTTCTGATAATAATTGGATTACAACGATTAGTTCTGAATATATACCAAGTGTAAATGGAAGTGGATAATGGAAGCAGACGAGTATCTTAACAAAAAAATATATACTGATCTTTTATCAAGGAAGGGTTCGTTGAAGGCAGCCACTTTTAGTGAGTTTCCTGAGCAGGTTAAAATAGAACCAGAGGATGATGACTACAAGAATAAATACTTTACTCGTTACTTTGCAATAAAAGCAAGTGATAAAAATGGAGTAATTTTTGAGGTAGATGTGGCAAAGTATAATGAACTTAAAAATAATCCATTTTATAGATGTGAACTCATGCGTTGGAAAATTTCAGGTGTTTATAGAAGTGAGTATGACGATGGTATACGGGTAGAGGAGGGAGTAATTGACTTTAATGAAAAAGCATTCAATCGTCTTCGTAAAAAAATGCCAGATGTGCAAAATAAAATAAAAAGTCTTACTGAATTTTATAAAGCAAATTGACAAAATGAAAATATTATTATATTATATTTTCCAAGATGTTTTTGTGTATTGAAACAAAAGACGATGTAAAGTTATTGAGTGATACTTTAAAAAGTGGAACTGCACTTTTTTATTATTTATTTGAACCAAATTATCATCCTGTTTCTAAGAGAGTCTGTGTTGTGTTAATTTATCATTTAGAAACTGATTCACTTTTTTTGATTTCGTTTAGTCATCCTGATGTAGTTTTAATGGATAAAAATATATTAAACTATATCAACAATAGCAATTGTAAAAGATACATACTAAATAAAAAAGATTCAATGTATGTAAGTGATGTTAGTTCGTATACTGATATATCATTTGAAATGTATTGTAAGACAGGTAAATTATTTGAATATAAATTGCCACTTAATAATTCTGATATTCGTTCAATACCAATAATGTTAATTAAAAAAAGTTTCAACGATACCTTGAAACTTTTAAAACCTCATTTAAACACACATGAAAATTGCAACTTTTCGAGTGATTTATGTAAAGCATTTTATGAAATTGAAAAGAATGGAGTTTATATAAATCGTGAGGTATATAATTTAGGATCAACTGATTTGATTCACACTAACGGATGTGTGTATAGTCAATATAACTATTTTACTCCAACTACTCGTCCGAGTAATAGATTTGGAAAAATAAACTTTGCGGCTTTGAATTCAAAGAAAAATGAAAAAGATTCTATTGAGAGTAGATTTGGTGAAGATGGTATTTTGTTTATGGTTGATTATGAAAGTTATCACTTGAGATTGTTTGCTGATCATATAAACTTTTCATTACCTGAATCTTCTTTGCATGAATATTTCGGAAAGTTTTATTACGATAAAGAAGAGTTAACTGAAGAAGAATACGAGATGTCTAAAAAAATTACATTTAACTTAATTTATGGTGGAATCTCTGATGATGTAAAAGAACACATCCCCTTTATGGCCGAAGTTGTAAAATATGTAGAATCAAGTTGGGCATCATTTAATAAAAACGGATACATTGAAACTTGGTTATACAATCGTAAATTATACAAAGAAAACTATGATTCAATGAATTCATATAAACTTTTTAATTATTTACTACAAAGTGCCGAAACTGAAAGAAATACAAAATTAGCATTGTATCTTAATGGTGAATTTTCAAAATTAAAAAGCAAAGTAATTTTATATCATTATGATGCATTTATAGTTGATTTACATAAGTCTGAAATTTCACATACAAAAAAAATTATTGAAAATCTTACAGATAATAATAAATTTCCTTTGAGAGTTTATATCGGTAAAAATTATGGAGATATGTCTAAGTTAAGTGTTTGCTAAAATTAATGTATATTTATCTGTAAAAGGTTATATACAATATGAATACACAACTGTTATGCACATTTACGGACATTCTAAATTATGAAAGAGAAGTTAGAAGTGTCTGCAATTTTTACACAGTAGTTTTTGGAAAAATATATTGTTTGCAAAATTTAGATAATTTAGACCAGATATATTTGACATATAATGTAAATTCCAATAATATAAGAAAAGATGGATTTTACAAAAACACAATTAGTGTTCACAGAAAAAAAGATTCTAACTCAATTTATACGATAAATTCTATGAATACATTAATTAAACACTTAAACAATGGGGTCCTTGATAAATCATACGAAATCAACTGGAATGATTATTCTAACTCAATTATGTTGACTGACGGTAATTCTGATGTTAAGTTAATTCCAACAAAATTATTTAAAATACTTAACATCTAATTTAATATTTGACTCACTAACAAAAAAAATATAAGGTAATGGTTATGGAAAATAAAAAACGACAAAAAGAAAAAACAAATTCACTTGAATCTTTAATCAGATCAGAAAATGACGATTCGGTAAAAACATACAAGTCCCTTAATTGGACAGGATCATTCTGGGATTATTTGCAAATGATTGAAGAAAATCCACGTGTTGCAAGAAATTCATATCAAAGACTTTATGATATGGTAATGTCACACGGAACAGAAGAATTTAAGTATTGCAAAAGGCAATATGTTAAATATAAGTTTTTTCAAGGTCTTGGTGACATCTCTATTTATGGTCTTGAAGAAAACTTGATGGAATTTATGGATATTTTAAAAAGTGCAAGTAGACACTATGGTCCAGAACGAAGAGTGATATTACTACACGGACCAGTTGGTAGTAGTAAATCAACAATTGTAACTGCACTCAAAAAAGGACTTGAAGAATATACAACAACAGAAGATGGTGCGTTGTATTCTTTTAGTTGGAAAATCACAGATAAAAATGGTGAAGAGCAATTAGTTCCATGTCCAATGAACGAAGAACCATTAAAATTGCTTCCTACTAATGTTCGTAACGAAGTGATTGATAATTTAAATAAAAATATTTCCAGTGATGATTATAAGTTAAAACTTGATGGAGCATTGAATCCTGTAAACGAGTATTACTATAATCAACTAATGGAAATGCACGGGGGTGATTACCGCAAGGTTCTAGACCATGTCGTTGTTAGAAGAGTCGTTTTATCAGAAAAGAACCGTGTGGGAATCGGAACATTCCAACCCAAGGATGAAAAATCACAAGATGCAACCGAGTTAACCGGTGATATTAATTATCGTAAGTTAGCAGAGTATGGTAGTGAAAGTGACCCACGTGCATTTGATTTTGACGGAGAATTTTTAGTCTCCAATCGTGGTCTTATTGAGTTCCAAGAAATTCTTAAACTTCAAACAGAATTCTTATATGACCTACTCGGTGCAACTCAAGAGCATCGTGTAAAACCACGTCGTTTTAACCAAGTACCAATTGATGAAGTTATTCTAGGGCATACTAATAATGCTGAGTTTGAAAAATTAACCAATAATAAATTCATGGAAGCATTGCGTGATAGAACTATCAAAATTGATATTCCTTATCTTCTTAAAATTTCTGAAGAAAAGAAAATTTATGATCACTTCTATAATACAAGTACCGTAAACAAGCATATTGCACCACACACAACATACTTGGCTGCGTTGTTTGCAGTTGTAAGTCGTTTAGAAGAAAGTTCAAAGCAAGATATGAGTATCATTCAAAAAGCAAAACTTTACAATGGTCAAAATGTACATGGATTCACAGATGAGCACGTAAAGGAAATGCAAGAAGAATCTCCAAAAGAAGGATTGTATGGTGGAGTATCTGCTCGTTTCATTCAGAATCAGTTTTCCAATGCAATCGTTAATCCAAGAATGGGTGCTAAAAGTTTAAATCCATTTATGTTGTTTGCACAAATTCGTGAAGGACTTAAAAGTTATAGTGGGTTTTTAAACGAAGATGATAAAAAGTCTATGTTTGAACGTCTTGAACTTGTAGAAAAGGAATATGATAGAATTGTGAAACGAGAAGTACAACAAGCACTTAGTAGTAGTGAAGAAGCAATAAAAGCACTTTGCACAAACTACATTGATAACATCGTTGCATACATTCAAGATGAAAAAGTTACAAATCTTGTAACTGGAAAAGAAGAAACTGCAAACGAAACTTTAATGCGTAGCATTGAAGAAAAAATTGGCATTTCTACTGGAATGAAAGATGATTTTCGTAGAGAAATTATGAACTATATGGGTGGACTTGCCGCTAAGGGTAAAGAGTTTAAGTATGACTCAAACGAGCAACTTTACAAAGCACTTGAAAAGAAGTTGTTCGAAGATACTAAAGATAGTATCAAGTTGTCTGCTCTTGCACAAGATACTGCAACTGTAGTTGATAAGGAACTTCTTGAAAAGATAGACGCATTGAAGCAACGTCTTATTGTTTCGTTTGGATACGATGAAGATAGTGCGTCAGATGTTCTTACTTATGTTGGAAGTATATTCGCACGTGGTGACGCAGACGATGACGAAGAGTAATCTCAACGGACTTAGTTATGCCATCACGCAGAATAAGAGAAGATCACGGTGAGTATAGGGATATCGTCAAAGGAAATGTTGATGATAAACTTAAAAAACACATTAAGAGTGGTCAAAGAATATCACGACGTGGAAAAGATTTCGTTGTGGTACGAGTTCCTCATGTAGAACTTCCAAGTTTTCGTTACGGACAACCTGCCGATGGAAGTGGAATCGGCAACGGAGAAGCCGGTGTTGGTGACGAAGTCGGTGAAGGACCCCAACAACAAGGTAGTGGTCAAGGTGGTCAACCTGGTGAAGGGGGTGAGGGTGAAGGAGATGGTCACGAAATTGATGTCGGAATTAGCATGGATGCTTATTTTGATATGATAGGAGAAGAACTTCAATTACCAAATTTAAAACCAAAGGATAATGGAGAAATGGTAAAAGAAAAAATCAAATGGAATCGTATTGCAAAAGTTGGAAACAATAGTTTGCTTCACAAACGCAAAACTCTGAAAAATGCGTTTAAACGTTTGATTTCTTCCGAAGACTACAATCCTGAAGATTTATCTAATTTTTATCCTATTAAAGACGACAAAGAATTCAGAAGTTGGAGTTCAGTTGAAGTACCTGATACCAATGCGGCCATATTTTTCGTGTCTGACATTTCCGCAAGTATGGACGATGAAAAACGAGGTTTGGTTCGTGAGTTGTGTTGGTATTTAGACAATTGGGTTCGTAGATTTTATCAAGAAACTCAAGTTAAGTATATTGTTCATGATCACCACGCACAAGAAGTAGACCAAGAAAAATTCTACAAATATAAAAGTGGTGGTGGTACTCAAATAAGTAGTGCGTTTCATTTAGTCAATGATGTAGTGGAAAAAGCATTCCCATTGAACGAGTGGAATATTTATGTATTTTATTTAAGTGATGGAGAAAACTTTGGTTCTGATAACGATTTGTGTGTTGAGTATTTGAAAAAAATGCAAACATATGCAAATTTAATAGGAATTACAGAAGTAAAAGCAATCAGAAGTTGGGCAACATTTATACCAGCAATTCAAGCACAATTATCAACCGGTGATCTTGATCCAAAAACAATTGTTACTGCATCAATGGATTCAGCATCCGATGTATTTAAAACACTTCAAAAATTATTAACACCTGCTGAAGAGGAGGTACCGTTCTAATGGGAATTGCATGGGAAAGTCATAGTTTAAATGAAGGAGTTTGTCCAGAGTTGGCTGCTCTTATACCTGAGTGTTTACAAGCCTGCTACGACAATGGACTTGATCCGTATCCATTGTGTATTGAAGAATTTGATGCAGACGAAATAGTTGAAATTGCGGCCTATGGTGGATTTCCTGTTCGTTATCCTCATTTTAATTTCGGACAACAATTTGAACAACTTCATTATCAGTATCATCATGGCATGGGTAAGATTTATGAAATGGTTGTAAATACAGACCCAACATATATGTATCTGCAAAGAAATAATCCTATTGTTGATAATTTAACTGTTGTAGCACACGCAACGGCTCATAGTGATTTCTTTAAGAACAATATTATGTTCAAGCACACGAATCGTAATATGATGAATGTTATGGCAAATCATAGTGATAAAATTCGTATGTATATGGATCGTTTTGGTCGTAAAAAAGTAAAAGACTTTTTGAATGCGGCCTTAGCAATTGATGATTTAATTGATCCTTCACTTTGCTATCGTGAAAGTAATTTGAAGAAAGCAACTAAGTTTAACTTCGAAGATCGTCAACCACGTGAACACGTAACTCGTCTTGATACAAAAGAATATATGGACAAGTATGTAAATCCTTCTCATTATATTGAAAAGCAAAGAAGAGAACGTGAAGAACGACAAAAGTTAGCAGAAAACAAATTTCCATTGCAACCTGAACGTGATATCATGTTGATGATTATAAATCATTGTCGTTTAGAACCTTGGCAACAAAACATACTTAGCATGATTCGTGATGAAGCAATTTATTATCGTCCACAAGGAATGACAAAAGTTCTCAACGAGGGTTGGGCAAGTTATTGGGATTCTTATATTATGGCAACTTGTAATTTTGCCGGAGACGATGGAATATTCGATTATGCAAAACACCATGCAGGAGTTTTAGGTGGAAAGTATAATATGAACAATCCGTATAAACTTGGAAATACATTATTGCGTGACATTGAAGACCGTTGGAACAAAGGTAAATTCGGTAAAGAATATGAAATGTGTGACAATGGTGATGAAAAAAGATATTGGAATAAGAACCTAAATCTTGGTCGTGAAAAACTTTATGAAGTTCGTGAGAACTATAATGATGTTACATTTCTCAATGAGTTTTTTACAAAGGATTTTTGCGAAAAACATGAGTACTTTGAATATGCATTAGATAAGTCAAAAAACAAGTATGTCGTTGTTAGTAAAGATTACAAAAAGATAAAAGAAAAACTTATCAATCGTCATATTAACATGGGAAGACCTGTAATTTATATGGAAAACATGAAATATAAGAACACAGAGATTTTATTAAGACACGACTTTGAAGGCAGACCTTTGGATATTAAATATGCAACTGGTACAATGGCATATCTACATGAAATAATGAAGAAACCAATAAATCTATTAACATACGATGTTGAAGAAGAAGGATATGGTTCTTCAAAAGAAATTGTTGAAGTTGAAGTCCGTTATCGATACAATAACGGAGAAATGAAAAGATTTGAAGGTAGTAAGATTTAAGTAAGTGAAACCTTCGGGTAACGAAATTTATCATTGTGATAATTTATCACTTCTAAGAAAATTAGATTCAGATTCAATCAATCTAATATATTGTGATATATTATACGGAACTGGAAAAAAATTTAAAGATTATGATGATCTGCAACCAGTTCGTTCTGAAATAGATTCTCATTACATACCTCGTTTGCACGAAATGAAACGAGTACTTTCAAAAACTGGAACAATCTATTTACAAATGGATTTGCGGATTGTACATTGGATACGAATATTGATGGACAATATATTTGGTTATGAAAATTTCAGAAATCAAATTGTAGTAAAATTCAATATAGGTGGTCGTGGTAAACGTGAGTTTGCAAAAAAACACGACTACATTGTTGTATACACAAAATCAGATGATTATGTTTTTAATGATATGGAAATACGGATTCCGTATAAATCGGTGATTAGTAAAAAGCAAGATAGACCTAATATTACAGAAGAAAAATTAAAAATTGGGACGATACCTACAAATGTTTGGGATGATATTCCGTCTGGATTAAAAGTAAAAAAAGTTACAAACTATTATAGTGAAAAGCATCCTAAAATTTTAGAAAGAATAATCAAAGCAAGTAGTAACGAAGGTGATGTTGTCGCAGACTTTTATTGTGGAAGTGGAACAACTTTAGATGTAGCAAACGAATTAAATCGTAAGTATATTGGATGTGACATCAATCCAAATGCAGTCAAAGTTTCTAAGGAAAGAATAGTCAAAAAAAGTTAATTTTTTTACCTTGAAATGTGCTTAAAATTCAAGTAAAATATATTTATATATAGTAACTAAAATTGACTAAATAATAATTAAAAAATGAGTAATGAAGACAAAAAATACGATGCCTACGGCATTCGATTAGAAGTGTTAAAAAACGCAAAAGAGATGGTATGGGAAGCATGGCACATGGAAAAAGAAGAGTTGGACAGTCGTGCCAGATTTGAAAATATTCCCCTGGAAATACCACCACTTCCAACTACACAAGAAGTATTAGAAATTGCTTCTGACTTTTACAATTTCGTTGAAAATGGCGGAAAATCTTCTTGATTTATATAATTCTGATTGACGAAATCGAAAAGGAATTGTATTATATTAAGAATATTAATAATAACAAATACTAAATTAAGGAATAAAAAATGGCAATTGACCTAGATAAAATAAAAGCAAAGTTGAATAATTTGTCACAGACAAATAATCGCAAAAACTATCAATGGAAACCTCAACCAGGTAAACAACAAGTTCGTATTGTACCATACAAGCATCAACCCGATAATCCTTTTATTGAGTTGTACTTTCATTATGGCATTAACAATAGAACTTACTTATCACCAAAATCGTTTGGTCGTCCTGACCCAATCGTTGAGTTTGCTGAAAAGTTAACTCGTAGTGGTGACAAGGATGATTATCGCATGGGACGTTCTCTTATGCCGAAGATGCGTACATTTGTACCTGTCATCGTTCGTGGTGAAGAAGCAGAAGGAGTTCGGTTTTGGGGTTTTGGTAAAGAAGTTTACCAAGAACTATTGAGTGTTATTGCTGATCCTGATTACGGAGACATTACAGATGCAACCAACGGAAGAGACATCACAATAGAATTTCTTTCAGCAGAAGAGGCGGGAAGGTCATTTCCAAAAACAAACATCCGTGTTAAACCCAACACATCTCCAGTATCGGAAAACAAAAATATTGTTGACGGAGTTGCTAATAATCAAGCAGAAATCACAGAGATTTATCAGGAACTTAGTTACGATGAATTGAAAGATGCCCTTGAAAAGTGGGTTAGTGGTGAATCAGAAGAAGATGCACCTCCACCTGAATCAGTAGATGAACAATCTTCCGATTCTAATAAGCAAGTTGTTGTTGAAGAAACACAAACAGAAGTAAAGGCAAGTCCTACTTCTGAAAAGAGTAAACCAAATGCAACATCTACTGAAGATGTAGAGGCTGCGTTTGAAGAATTATTCAAGCAGTAACAATAAAGGGTGAGGGGCAAAAATCCCTCACCCTTTTGAACATTTAATTTTATGGCAAGAAAAAAAGAAGAAAAAACAAAATCAGAAGATTTAGCATCTGTACTTGCAGAAAGTCTAAACTCTGCGTATAAGGATGAAGGTAAAGTAGCATTCTTTTTAAATGAAGGAGATGATCCTTCTTTAATTTCCGATTGGATTCCAACAGGTAGTAGTTTACTTGATTTGGCAATTTCAAATCGTCCGAATGGTGGAATACCCGTGGGACGAATTACTGAAGTAACTGGACTAGAACAAAGTGGTAAAAGTTTGTTGTGTGGCCACATTCTTGCGGAAACTCAAAAGAAAGGAGGTGTTGCAGTGTACATTGACACGGAAACAAGTGTCAGTATTGAGTATCTCACTGCTATTGGTGTTGATACAACTCAGTTATTGTACGTACACGTAGATACAGTAGAAGACATTTTTGCAACGATAGATAATATCATTGCAACAATTCGTAAGAGCAACAAAGACAGACTTGTTACTATTGTTACAGATAGTGTTGCAGCTGCATCAACTAAAGTAGAAATGTCAGCAGATTATAGCAAAGACGGATTTGCAACAACCAAAGCAATTTTAATCAGTAAAGCAATGCGTAAGTTGACTTCAACAATTGGACGTCAACGAATTGCTTTAGTATTCACCAATCAACTTCGTCAAAAGATGGGAGTTATGTTTGGTGATCCGTGGACAACAAGTGGTGGTAAAGCATTAGCATTCCACGCAAGTGTTCGTCTGCGTTTGAAGAATCTTGGACAAATCAAACAAGGTTCTACAACTGATGTAATTGGAAACAAATGCGAAGCAACAATCGTTAAGAATCGTATGGGTCCTCCTCAAAGAAAAGCAGCCTTTGAAATTTATTTCAACCGTGGTATTGATGATTTGGGAAGTTGGATAACCACACTTAAAACTCATAAAGTATTTAAGCAAGGTGGTGCATACTATACCTATGTTGATTCCAAAGAAAACGAACACAAGTTTATGGCAAAAGAATTTCCAACTTTGTTAGCAGAAAATTCT
>Ga0213866_10000146_pt1 | contig 58576 bp, 76 predicted proteins | sample PICome_11_FD_160079 | JGI IMG/M metagenome (GOLD analysis project Ga0213866, IMG submission 160079) | Coastal seawater microbial communities near Pivers Island, North Carolina, United States - PICO284 | ecosystem: Environmental > Aquatic > Marine > Coastal | place: USA: North Carolina...
ACAGGTTCAGGGAGCGTTGTTTTGAGTACAAGCCCAACCTTTTCTGGAACAGTAACAGGTACTTTTAGTGGTTCAGGTTCAGGTTTAACAGATTTAAATGCGAGTAACGTTTCAACCGGTACTTTACCAGTTGCTAGAGGTGGGACTGGTACTACTACAAGTACAGGTTCAGGGAGCGTTGTTTTGAGTACAAGCCCAACCTTTTCTGGAACAGTAACAGGTACTTTTAGTGGTTCAGGTTCAGGTTTAACAGATTTAAATGCGAGTAACGTTTCAACCGGTACTTTACAAACTGCTAGAGGTGGGACTGGTATATCAAGTTACACGGTAGGTGATATACTCTATGCTTCAACTTCAACTGCACTCAGTAAACTGAGTGCGGGATCATCTGGTCAAGTACTTACATCGAGTGGAGCAGGTATTGCACCAACGTGGACGACAGCTTCTGGATTTACCGGTGATATTGCCGATTATATCACACACACACTCGATACCGATACAAAGTTTGGGTTTCCTTCAAATGATACATTTGTAATTTACACAGCTAATTCAGAAAGGTTCAGAATCAATAGTTCGGGTAATGTTGGTATAGGAACAACCAGTCCAAACTATAAACTCGATGTCGCGGGTAATACAAACTTTACAGGTTCATTAAGTGTAAATGGTAGTGCAGGTACATCTGGTCAAGTACTTACATCGAGTGGAGCAGGTAGTGCACCAACTTGGACTGATCGTGTTTGGACCTCGGGTTCAGGTAACATATACTACACTTCGGGTAACGTAAGTATAGGGTCATCTTCATCTAACGCGAAATTGTATATAGAACCAACGGGGGGTTCGCAAGAAAGTAATGGTATATATGTATATAATAGAAATAATAGTAGTGGTCAAGATGCTATAATAACTTTAAGAACAGGTGGTTCATCCGCAGGTGATCCTTATCTAGCATTTGATATAAATAATGTTGGAAGTTGGGCATGTGGTGTAGATAATAGTGATGGTCAAAAATTTAAATGGAGTATTGATTGGGGCGATGTAGGATCTAGTACAAAAATGACATTAGACCGTTCCGGTAATTTGGGTATAGGAGCACCGTACCCATTTCATAAACTCGATGTCGCGGGTAACATAAACTTTACAGGTGCATTATATGTAGGTAATAATGCAGGTACATCTGGTCAAGTACTTACATCGAGTGGACCGGGTAGTGCACCAACGTGGACATCAGTTTCTGGTGGAAGTAGTGTTTGGACAACCTCGGGTTCAAATATATACTACAATTCGGGTAATGTTGGTATAGGAACAACGAGTCCGTCTTCACTTTTACATATAGAATGCGCAAATAGCACAAATCTTAGTAATGGTTTATACGTGAAACAATCGAGTTCGTCTTACCCTGCTAGATTCGTTATGGAAACAAATTCTTCCAATCAAGATCCTTTTATGACGTTTCAATATTCAGGTATATCGCCTACTGGTTGGTCTATTGGTATGGATAGTTCAGATAGTGGAAAATTTATATGGGCGTATAGCCCCGACAATTTAACAAATAATACAAAGATGGCACTAACGAATGATGGAAAATTGGGTATAGGAACAACGTCACCATCTTATAAACTCGATGTCGCTGGTGACATAAACTTTACGGGAACGCTCTACCAAAACGGTTCGGCGTTTAGTGGTGGAGGTGGAAGTAGTGTTTGGACAACCTCGGGTTCAAATATATACTACACTTCGGGTAACGTAAGTATAGGGTCATCTTCATCTAACGCGAAATTGTATATAGAACCAACGGGGGGTTCGCAAGAAAGTAATGGTATATATGTATATAATAGAAATAATAGTAGTGGTCAAGATGCTATAATAACTTTAAGAACAGGTGGTTCATCCGCAGGTGATCCTTATATAGCCTTTGATATACTTAATGTTGGAAGTTGGGCATGTGGTGTAGATACTAGTGATGGTCAAAAATTTAAATGGGGTACTCAATGGGGCGATGTAGGATCTAGTACAAAAATGACATTAGACCGTTCCGGTAATTTGGGTATAGGAACAACGACACCATCTTATAAACTTCACGTCGCTGGTGACGTAAACTTTACGGGTTATTTAAGTGTAAATGGTAGTGTAGGTACATCTGGTCAAGTACTCACATCGAGTGGACCAGGTAGTTCACCAACGTGGACAACAGTTTCTGGTGGAGGTAGTAGTGTTTGGACCTCGGGTTTAGGTTACGTATACTACAATTCGGGTAATGTTGGTATAGGAACATCAAGCCCGGTCGAAAAATTACACGTGTATAGAAACACGTCTGGTGAATCTAATGTGCATATACAGGCGTATAGTGACACTACAGGGGATAGAGCAGCTTTATATTTAGGAACACCACATTCGGGTAGTACAACCGCCCAACCTAAGTGTGCTATTATAGCAGATGCAATTGGTTGGAGTCGTGCGGATTTACACTTTTGTGTTGAAACGACGGCAAGCAATAGTTCACCTTATAGAGCGAGTGTGTCTAACTCGAGAATGATGATAGATGGTTTGACAGGTTACGTAGGTATAGCAACAACGTCACCATCTTATAAACTCCATGTTGTAGGCGATATATATGCAACTGGAAACGTAACTGCATATTCAGATGTTAGAAAGAAGAAAAATCTAAAAACTATAGAAGATCCAGTTTCTAAAATAGAAAAAATAAATGGGTACACGTATGAAAAAGATGGTATAGCATACACGGGTTTAGTTGCCCAAGAATTACTCGAAGTTTTACCAGAAGCTGTATCTGGTTCAGAAGAGTTAGGGTATGGTATAGCGTATGGGAACATGGCAGGTATATTTGTAGAAGCTATAAAAGAACTTAACTCGAAAATAAAAGCACTTGAAAATAAATTAAGTGAGTTTAAAACTTAAAATAATTATATATTTATAAAGTAAAGTAAATATAAAATGGGAATACAAGTTAACCAAACTAAAATAGTTAATAGTACAGGCGTAGAATTACCTAGTTTTTACGTCGGAATGCGTAAACGTCATAATATAGAACAAGCGACTATTGAACTTTCTTCAGATTCGAAAACGTATACCATAAAGGGTTATTTCGATCACCATGTTACTAAAGATGCAAAAACTCAGGGTAAAATGCCAATTGAAAATCAGCTTGTTACTGTTTCTAACGTCAGTGTAGATTCAAACATTAACATAGTATCAGAACTATACACCGAACTCAAAAAAGGGTACGACGAAACGTTCACGGATGATGTTTAATTTAAAATTTATTTATATAATGTACACGTTTTTACGTACATTATATAAAGTCTAACTAACTGTATGTCATTGCAAAGAGCTTGGGTTAATAATTAATTAAAACAATACCGGAGCCACCGCGACTTCAAATATTGATTTTGTAAATAAAATAACACTTAAATCAACGAGTGGAACGAAATCCAATTTGTTCGTCGTGAACGCGATCCAACTCGACCCAGGTTATGTAGAAGCTATAAAAGAACTTAACTCGAAAATAAAAGCACTTGAAAATAAATTAAGTGAGTTTAAAAATTAAAATAATTATATATTTATAAAGTAAAGTAAATATAAAATGGGAATACAAGTTAACCAATCTAAAAGTTTAAACAACGGTGTAGTCTTGTCCGAATATTACGTCGGGTTACGAAAAAATAGTGATAACAAAGTCAGTATTAACGTGGAATTCGATCCTTCAGCGGAAATTACGGCAGGGAGCTCAAACGTGTATAAATTATCATCTTATTTCGAACACCATATCAATAGAGATGCAAAGGCCAGAGGAAAAAGTAATTTAGATAATCAGCTCGTCACTATAGATACTAATGATTTAGGAACATCAGAAACGGGTATCGTATCTCAATTATATAATGAACTTAAAAAGCAGTATACAGATTTCACAGAAGATATATAAAAAAATAAAACCTTACTATAATATAAAACATGTCTGGAGGTATTGCTCAACTCATTGCTATAGGTGCACAAGACGCGCACCTCGTCGGTCAACCCGAAGTTTCCTTCTTTAGATCTAACTATAAACGTCACACGAATTTCGCCCAAACTGTCGAAAGACAGGTTATCCAGGGCAACCCAACCGCAAATGGTATGTCCACTGTTCGTTTCGAAAGAAAGGGAGATATGCTCGGATACGTATACATCGCAAACAGAAATCCAAACGCCGTATCGTGGGCAGGTCGTATTTCAAAGGTCGAACTCTTAATAGGTGGTCAGGTTATTGACGAACAAACTGATGAATTTTCCAGGGAACTCTTTAAAAAGGTAGGTAACCAAACTTTTACAAAACACCTTTACGATGACACAAACGACAGATTTTACCCACTTCGATTTTCGTTCTGTGAAAATGCTCAATCGGCTTTGCCATTGATTGCACTCCAATACCACGATGTTGAATTACGAATTACATGGGGTGGTACAGCCACAGCCGACGCGGAAGTTTATGCCCAATTCATTCACCTCGACACCGACGAGCGTACCGCTTTGTCTTCCATGCCACAAAACATGCTTATCACACAAACTCAAAAAGTTGTTGGTGCTAGTTCAAGAGTACAAGAATTACCATTTAATCACCCAATAAAATATTTGGTCGCAAAATCTTCAACTAATATGAGCAGTGAATCAGATTTAACAAAACTCAAACTTCAAATAAATGGTGTAGATGTAACAGATTTCAAAAATGTAGTACCACATTTTACATGTGCTATGGCTTTTTACCACGTAGATTACACGGATATGGGGAAGGAATTTTTAAGAATTCCATTTTGTCTCAATACGGCTAAGCTCCAACCAACTGGGTCCCTCAACTTCAGTAGACTCGATTCGGCAAGACTCGTTTCCGATAACAAAAACTTCGATCAAACTGTATACGCCGTCAACTACAATATCCTCCGTATCGAAAACGGTATGGGTGGTTTGATGTATTCTAACTAATTTAACTTAATTTAATTTAGCCACTTATTATAAATGTTTTGGCAACTCATTTTTCTCTTAGCATTTATATTTGTTATAACATATGACCCGAAATCGGGTACTTTAAATCATTTGGTAAATGAACAAAAACCACCTTTACAAAATGCAGAGTGTAAAGAGGGACATTACCAAGAAATCCAATTTGCACAAATGGGATACGAGTGTCCCAAAGATAAAAGAACAAATATGGGTGCGATTATAAGAACTTAAAAACTTAAACCGTATTTTATATATAATGTTTACTCTCGACCGCGATACCGCGACTATAGTTGCCGTGCTCATGTGTATTATTGCCACAGTATACATGTACAAAGAACTTAACAAAACAAAATCAGAAATGGAAAGTGTCAAAGGATTTTATGGAAATCTCATGGCACATTTATCCAGACCAGACTCCGAAGAATTGTATGAGGAAACTGATACAAAACAAGTATGTGAAATACACCCAAAAAAAGAAAGTGTTTCGATAACCCAAGTTGAAAATTCCGAAGAAGATTCTTCAGAATAATCATCTTATTCAATTATAACTTGCTAATGAGCAATGAAGAAATACAAAGCAATAGCAGTACCAGTTACATTTGTAGGTGATAAACCACGTTTTCTCACCGTCCGGGATCGAAGGTTCAAAGATTGGATTTTCGTCACCGGAGGGTGCAGGCGAAGAGAAATACCCAATCCACTCAGGTGTGCTCTACGAGAGCTCGAAGAAGAAACAAGGGGTGTTGTTTCTTTAAAGAAAGGGGAATATACAGATTTCAAATTTACAGTAAAAGAATCCCCAGGTGTCGAATTAGAATATAACGTATTTATATTTTTTGTGAATTATACAATCCAGGAACAAGTTGAACTCATAAGAAAGTTCAATGAAGAAAAACAGAAAATGAATCTCCGTAAAATACAGAAACAGCCTATTAAAAGGACACATGATGAAAATGATTTCATGAATTTTGAAACACTCGCAGAATTTAGTACAAAGAAACAATGGGATCGTATAGTTAAGAATGTACTCAATAACCCGGAATTCTATGCGTGTGTAACTTCTCTCGATAGAAAAACCTTTTCTATTAAATAATGAAGTCCAAGAATTACATTTTATCACAAATTCACGAACTTCTCGTAGATAGACATGCATATACACCAGAACGTGCTACGAGATACATTGAGTTACATAAAGATGATAAAGTATACGAACTCCTTGTTTTAAAGAAAAAATTATCAGAAGAAGAAGAATTCCCAGAAGTGTCTTATAGACGTTCTATATGGCATCACGAATACGAAGATGAATAAGTAATATAAAAAATTAAAACGTATGATTGGTAAGTATGTTTAGACTTTGGTGTAAAAACCAAGGCTTTGCTAACAACTCCGATCTATCACATGTGCTCATGGACGGTGGTGTCCTTTCCGTGCCATTTGATAGATTGAATGAATTTTATGAAAAATGTATAGAAGCTTATAATTCCGGTGAAAAAATTTTCGTCGTTGAACAAAAAACCGAAAACTATAATTTTTTTATGGACCTTGATTACAAGGACGACGATGAATTAACCTTTGACCAAATTAAAGACATATGTAAAGTCATATGCGATAAAGTTTCCAAGTTCGGTGGTAAAGATGCTTTAGTATCTGTTGCCGAACCAAAACCAATTGGATATCTCATTAAAACTGGGATACATATCAACTGGCCAGGTTTTGTAGTAAATCGTGCATCGGCTTTATCTCTAAGGGAACACGTTATAAATACACTAAACCTAGCGTATGGTTCGCGTGATTGGAAAGATATTGTCGATATTTCGGTATATGGAAATTCTTCACGTAATACAAAGGGAAGTGGATTTCGTATGCCGTGGTCGCACAAAAGGGGGAAACACGAAGCGTGTTCTGGTCAGGGGTGTGATGCATGTAATCAGTCAGGTAAAGAAACACAAAGTGAATATTTACCCATTTTTGTATATAAACATGGTCCTTTATCAATGTTACAAAAAACAAGTCAAAAACCTTCCGTTGATATACTACACATGGCTACTTTACGCACACAGAGTGAAGAACCAGTTACAGTAGAAGGAAGTTTTAAAAAACATGACGAAGGTACATTTACAAAAATACAAACAAAAAACGTTTTTGAAAACCAAGAGGCTTTACTTCTCGTTGAAGAATTTATATGTAAACACCTCGAAGGTCAGGGATCTGCAAATATTACAAAGATGTACAAACATAAAAATCAATTTTTAGTCTCGACGACGTCCAAGTATTGCGAAAATTTACGACGTACGCATAGTTCAAATCATATATGGTTTCATATAATAGGTGATACTATAGCACAAAAATGTTTTTGTAACTGTGAAACTATGAAAGGTCGATTTTATGGGTTTTGTAAAGATTTTTCAGGGAGACGACACCAGTTACCAAAAAAAATTACAGATGTTCTCTACGAAGATGGTAAAGTTCAATCTTATGTACCTAAAAAGAAAAGTCCCGAGCCAAATAAAGTATATAATCCCAATGAACTTATCGAAAAGTTTATAAAAAAGTATATTTTACAAAAAGAAACATTTCATATCGAATCTATCAAAAAAATAGGTCCTAAAAAATACATTGTGAATATCATAGGTGTGTGTGATACATGTAAAGAAAATATGAACTTTAATATCATAAAAAATCAAATTCAACAAGTATGTAAATGTAAATGTCGTGCACACATTCTCACAGATAAAATTGTACGTACTTTATAGAATGTTAGCTGTACTCTTAATCGTGATTATGATATACATGGCATCTTCTTTAATTAAGAAAGATACTGGTACCGAACATATAACTGAAATAATGAGAAAAACACTTCCTTATTCAGGACTAAATAAAGTTTTATATAGGGAATTTTTAGCAAACATGAATATGGCTATAGAATACAAATCACATACAGAAATTTCAGAAAAGTTATTAGACAGGGCGATTAAAAATTTACGCGAACTCGCTCTTTATACAGTTTCAAGTGATACAAGTGTTATAGAAGAAATAGATGCATTGGCAAATCAATTAAACGCCGAATTTGAACTTATTTTAATAAACGAATCTCTTAATAAGAAACAAGCTATTTAAAAGAATAGACGTAAAATAAAGTATAATGACAAAAACTAATGTAAATGGAACGCGTACTCGTTCTGGTAGAATATCTAAAGTTCCCGAACGTCTTGATCCAGTAGAAGACCTCCCAGAAGACGATTATTCCGATGAAGATTATGAAACTGAATCTGATATCGATAGTGAAGACGAGGATTTATTAGAAACTGACGATGAAGATGATTTTGAAGATGATGACGAAGATATGGATGAAAATGGAAATCTAAAGGGGTTTATTGTAGACGATGACGAAGATGAAGATGAGTAATAATAAGCTTAAAAAAATAAATGTATTTTTTATAAAATGGAAGCTGAAGTTGGTACTCCTATAGAATACAATCCAGATGAATTCATAAATAAAGAAAATAACGATGAAAAAGAGCACGAGCCCGAAAACAATGAACAATACTATTTTCCGCCTCCACAACATCAATATTACGACCCCCCTTTACCAGAAAAAACTGATATATTTTCAAATTTAGATAAATCAGCGTACGTAATTATATTCGTATCATTTATATTAGGATTTTTCATGGGTAAAACAATGCAACCTGTTATTCTTCGACCTGGATAGGTTTACCGCTTATCCATAAATATTCTGATGATGTCTGTTGTCCTTCAAAATCGCCTATAGAACCAAGTTTAGGTTCTGTAAAATATGCGCGACTTACAACAAGCGGATCTTTTAGTAAATCTTTCGCAACGTCAGAAGCTTTTACATTTTCGGTACCTGATTTATCTTTTCGATCTTTATACAATCGTAAAAATAAATTAACCATAACTACAACAATAAGAATGGTGATTATGTTTAATATAATACTCAACATACTTACATTTATATAACAAAATTAATTATTTAGATTCTACTTCTTCTCCTTCTTCAACGGTATCTTCACCTTTCGTATCCTGGGCTTCTGTGGATGTCGCAGCTTCAGCATCAGCTTTTTGCATCGCCTCGACCGAATCAAACCCTCTTTCTTTAGCTTCTTTTTCGTGTACTTCCTTAGCTTCTTCTTCACGTTTCTTCTTCCTTTCTTCGATTTCTTCGGCAACAATTGCATCCGCTTCCTTAACAAGCTCTTCCATCGGTGTATCTGGTTTTTCTTTTTGGAGACGTTCGAGAACTTCTGATGGATGACTGATTGGTTTCTCATCAGGTTTCGTATAATACTTTGAATTTTCGTCACCTGGTTTAAACATGTTCGCGCTTGCTACCATGTCCGCTTTTCTTTCTGCAAACATCTTTGCCGCAAGTACTTGATTTTCTTTGTATCCCGTCATGAGTTCTTCAAGTTTTTCATTGGTGTAATGGACATCCTCGATCTTCGTTGGATCTGGTGGAATTAATAACCATTTATACATATCAACGACGTAAATATCAAACGTTGCATCTTCCTTCTGAAGACGTTTTGCATGATTTGCAGCTTCTTCATGTGTATTAAATGCACCTCTAATCTTGATACCAAACTTATCGTTTTTTTGTGGTGCTTCGGGACCTACAACAGAAAGGCATGCATAAAGTTGACCGGGGACAGTAGTATAATCTTGTTCGAGAGACATTTTTTATATATTATATACTTAAAAACTTTAAGCCTTTTATATTTAATAATGCACGAGTTTTGGAATAAACAGCCAGTTCCACAAGATAAAGCTATATTTGAAAAAGATGGCGAAATAGATTCGTCTAGAGAACTTAGGTGCGAAAAAAATCCTTTACCAGAAGGATACGAATGGAGTTCGTGTACCATAGAAGAATTATGTAATTTTTTAAAGAAAAACTATATACGCGATGAATCGTTTGAATTTAACTATTCCAAAGAACTTATAAAATGGGCAACACAACCACCCGGATACAAAGACGAATGGAATATTACCATTCGTGAAACAAAAAGTAATGAAATAATTTCTTTTATATCAGGTGTACCTTTAGACGTACGTATAAATAATAAATGTATTAAAATGCTCCAAATAAACTTTTTATGCGTTTCTGAAAAACTTCGGGATATGAAACTTACACCTTTACTTATACACGAACTCAAAAGACGCATGAATTTGCATGACATATGGCAGGCTGTATATACAGTTGTAAAAAGACTACCTACACCTTTTGCCAAAGTAAATTACTGGCACAGACTTATAAATGTTAAAAAATTAAACCGTATCGAGTTTTCTAATGCAAGAGAACAAGCACATCGTATTTTAGGTACCTCACAGTTTAGGGAAATGACTATAGATGATATCCCACAGGTCACACAAATGTTACAAGAACATTTAAAAAAGTTTAAATTTTCACTTAACATAGACGAATCGTATGTTAAGCACTGGATTCTCCCTCGTAAAGATACCGTGTATACGTATCTAAGCGACGAAAAGGATCAATTTGCTACGTTTTATAGTTTAGATTACGTACATAAACCAAGTGGTGAAATTGTAAAACAGGCGTATACGTTCTATAATGTAGGTCATTGTTTAAAAGATGCTATAATAATGGCACGTAACCGTGGTTTTGATGTATACAACTGTGTAAACGTAAGTGTAGATACAGAAGAACTTCGTGAACATAAATTTATAGAAGGTACAGGTCATAACCATTATTATCTCTGGAACTGGAAACTTAATGAAGAAATTAAACCAAAAGATATAGGATTTGTAATGATATGACGTCCGGCGTCGAGAATTTTTATAAATTCTCGATTATAAATAACCTCAGTGAGATGGTTTAAAAATAAAAAACAACTTAAAATAAATGGAGGAGTTACGTAAGTACCATAACGAGGCCAAGCGTCTCCTCATCCAATCGGCTACACGCGAAGGCGACAGTATTTTGGATGTAGGATGTGGTTTCGGTGGTGATCTCCAGAAGTGGCGACACGCGGGGGCTAATATAAGCATGTGTGAACCGAACCCAGACTCACTCAAGGAAGCTAAGTCGCGCGCCAAGAACATGAAAATACGTGTCAATTTTTACGAGGGTGATATATTCGCGTGTCCCCAAAGAAAATATGATGTCGTGTGTTATAACTTTGCGTTACACTATATATTCGAAACGAACAAGTTATTTGAAACATCACTCTTAGCCATAAAGAACAGAATAAAACCAGGGGGTCGGTTCATAGGAATCATACCGAATTCCGATAAGATTATCATGAACACACCCGTAAGAGACGAACTCGGAAACTATTTTCTGATGAAACATACGAGTTCGGGAAACTTTGGTGAAAAGTTATACGTCCACTTAGCCGATACGCCATATTATGCAGACGGGCCTAAGGTTGAACCCATTGCACACAAAGACATGTTATTTACACGTATGGAAGATTTGGGGTTTACTTTAACATTATGGGAAGATCTTAAAGGAAACCCAGTTTCGGATCTGTATAGTAAATTTTGTTTCGTGTTTAGGAAATAAAATAATATATTATATCAGAAGAATGATAATATATATCATTATACTCGCTTTTATATTAGCTATAATATCAGTTATTTTATATAAGAAAAGTACCAAAGGTGAAACCAAAACCTATATACCAAAAGTGTTTTCAAACTGGCAAAAAACTGCCACGCAAAGGGAAGATACCGAGATCAAAGATGGTAAATCTGAAAATGAATCTGATATAGAGTCAGATGAGGAGGATGGAGATGAAGTTTTAGATGGTACAACAAAATCAACTTCTTTTAAACCCTTAAAAACACCTCCACCACCTCTAGTACAGGGTTGGGATACATATAATAAGCGATATACAAGTGGTAAATTATCAGGTATGTATGTAAATTCTGATGATGTTGTTGGTGACATATCACCTGAATCACGTCTTACAAATATAGACCTTGAAAAATGTAAATCTATGTGTAGTAAGTTAAATAATTGTAATTCTATAGAATATCATAATGATCGTACTTGTATAATGTTAGCTGCTACTTTAGATGACACGGAACACTTTAAACAAAATGAATCCGGTACAAAAATCGTTCAAAAAAAAATTACTAATCCGTATAAAAAACCGGCTCCTCCACCTCCTCCACCTCCTCCGCCTCCTCCACCACCAAAAGTTAGATTTGTAACGAAACAAACATTAGACGGTGGTACCTATAGTAACAGAATTCGTCTTGAAAATCAATTTGAAATTCTCAACAAAACAAAAGCTGTTCGTCAAATAAATGAGTTATCTCGTCAGCTACGTAGTAAAAGTGTACCACATACAAAAATAGAATTTGTTAAAGTGGAAAAGGTAAAAACGGGACCTTCAAAAACAAAATTAGTCATACACGTTGATGTCGTCTTAGAAAGAGACGCTGAGGAGGTTAAAAAAGAAGAGGAAAACAAGGCTCGTAAAGTAATAGAAAAAGACCCTGTAGAAGAAGCTCAAAAACGAAAAGAAGCTGAAAGATTACTTATTATAAGAGAAAGGGAAGAACTCATTCAACGTGAAAGAAAAAAAGAACAGGAAAAGAAAGCTTTACAGGAAAAGCAACGATTACAAAAATTACAACGTGAAGAAGAATTGAAAAAAGGTGATGAACGAATAAAAAGAGCAAGATGGATCATAGCAACGTATGAAAAATTAGTGGATAAATTAAAAAAAGAATTTCCCAATTATTCCAAAAAAGAAATAGAAGCATTACTTAAAGATGAAAATTGTAAAGGGTGCTACCCGGACAACCCTGATATAGCAGAAAATTATGCAAGAAAGCAACTTCTTGAAAAAGAAGAAGTGAAACGTAAAGTAGAAAAAGAAAGGCAAAAAGAAGAAGCAAGAAAACGAAAAATAGAAGAAGAAAAACGAAGAGAATTGGAAAAACTTGAACGCGAAAGAAAACAAAAAGAAAAGGAAGAAAAAGAAAGATTGAAAATATTATTACAAAAAGCAAAAGAAGAAGAAAAAAGAAGACTTATTGCTGAAGCAGAAGAAAGAAAACGAAAATTAGAAAGGGAAATAGCTGAAAAGAAAAGAAAGGCGGAAGAAGAAGAAAAAAGAAAGAAGAAAGAAATTGAAGATAAAAAGAAAAGAGAAATAGAAGAAGCAAAGCTTAAATATAGTTCAGATATATGGGATGTGATTATAGTAGGTGATAATATTAATACTAAAAATTTCTTACCAATACACGAAGAACTGAAAAGGTATAAATTACCCGCCACAACATCATTTTATGAAATTATAGAAAAACATATTGCGTGGTTTAGACCAGAATTTGTAAAATACATTAGTTGGAGTAATGATGAAAAACGTATGCGTTTTGACCTTTTTCAAAAATATATAAAAATGACTGATAAAAAGACGCGATTGATAGATGTTTGTTGGGATAATGATAGAAAACGATCATATTGCGAAAAGAAAACGGTGTATATAAAAATATTTTCGGGTGATGACGAAAGAAAAGTAACAGGTAGACAATTTCTTGATCCCATTTTGGGAATTCCGATTTACTCTTTTAACAGTTTTCCAAACAGTAATTGGTTCAAGATAATACGAAACACCGATAATACATATAGTTTTAAAAAAATTTTACAACCACCACGTGAAACACGCGGAGGTCCGGATGGACGAGGAAGTCTTAGAGGTCATCCAGAAGATATATATGAACGCCAATTTTATGATGATGGTATATTTAGTATGAAGAATTCCGCGAGTTCTAAATGGGAAAATGCGTTTATTATAAAAACTACCGGTGATAAATACGTACTATATACCAAAGATGGTAAATTAGTTACAAATATACATTCAAGTACAAACAGGAATCACGAACTTATAGATCGTCCATATTTTATAGAAAAAAATAAAATTTCAAATACCCATTATAACCATGCTAAATTTGGTTTAATTGGTGCGACACCGTTTTTACATAATTTTTCAAATAATGGTGAAATTATACCAAATAAAAAATATTATTCACCGAATAAAAAATATTACGTCATATTTAAACCTAACGAAGGATTGTATGTTAAATCGAATGAAAATAACAAGAATATAGTATCTATAGATACACCAAAATCCAATTCTGTTAAAATAACTAATATGTTACAAAAAAACTATATAATGTTTTATAATAATAAAGGAAGTCAGGAAAAAATAATAAAATTAAGTGAAGGACTACGAGGAAATTTTATACTTGTAGTAACTGATGTAGGTGAAATTATATGCATTAACTTGAAAACTGGTAAAATTGAAATGAAATTTAATGAACCAGATTTAAGTTCAATTCCAAACAATGTCGTAGTTTTGTGTAAATATAATGATCCAAATAACAAAAATTACACTTCTAGATATATAGTTAATAAAGATAATATGACAACTTTACAGGAAGTAATTTTCAAGGATATTTCACACCAAGCGTCATATTTCTCCAAATATGGTGAGTTAAATGGTCCTGCGTCTAAAGTTAAACAGATAGAAAACTGTAGAGGTATACGCGTACTTGATCCATTAAGACCTATATATATATCAGAACTCGCTAAAAAAGATGAATTTAAAGAAGAACAGTTACCTAGACCGATACCATGTGATGTATTTTTACCAAAAAATAATAGTGGTAAATATTTAGCTTTTAACAAGAATCAAAAAGGCCCTATAGTTACAGATAAAAGAGACGAAGTTACACCTTTATATATAAGACCGACGAGATATTGGAAAAAAAATCCGGGTGAATATGAAGTACATCGTATAAATCACCCTCTTAAGAAAGGTGCAGAGTTTGTATATAATGGTATGTTGCGTTTAACGAATGATAAAAAATCCATATATCCATATGACTGTCAGGATACAAATTGTTCAGTACCAGCAAATATTATACAAAGTGTTATACCAAAATGGGAATGTATAGATCGTCTAAATTAATATCATAATAAAAATGTTATTTTATATAAAATGATACAGTTGATTATCATTATAGTATTTATAATATTAATACTATACAGAATTCGTAACACTGAGAAATACGAAACAAATAAAGAACCTTTTTTTACACTTTGGGTACCAGGTAAAAAAGGGTACGAAAAGGTTAAACCCGCACATATTAAAAATGGGAAGGTTATTCCACCAAAAACTATAAAGTACAATTATGACTATAATACTATATATATAGAAATAGTAGATTATGATAAAGGTTTGATAAAAGAAATAGAGTATAAATCACCGAAACCGTACCTTGTAACTACTACGCACAATGAATATATATTACCAGTAAACTATTCAAGCGAATTTAAAGATTACATGAATAAAAAGGTAGTTGTAAAATTTTATAGAAATGGTAAAAACCCTGATAATTTTTTCCACCTTACACACGTAACACTTCCAAAATCAAAAGAATCTGAATCATCTAACATATCTAATCTAGAATCAGACGAGTATAAACCAGGAAAATCAGTACAAGACTGTATAGGAAGTTGGAATGTAATTAAAAAAAATATAAAAAAGCGTGGAAATCTCACTATTCGAACAGACGATTGGGAATATAAACACACTAAAGATGCAGAAAAAGGTGGTAAAGCGTGTCCTTATGAAAACGGTAAACGTATTTCGGTAAAATATTCGGATATTGCTTCACATAAAACACCTTTTAGAGACCCCAATATAAATACAAAATTAATAACATCTCCTAACTATATATTTGATGAAATAGACAAACCAGAACGTGTAGCATACTTACTATCAAAAGGCGCATATGTCCATCCTATGGATCGGCCATCGTCACCTCCACCTCCACCTCCACCTCCACCTCCACCTCCACCTCCACCACCTCCAGAAAAATGTAAATCAAAAATTGATTTTTGTGTATCTTATGTAGACAAAGACAATGAAAATAATGGTATTGAATTAGATGAATGTCGCAAAAGACATGAAAAAGCAAAAGATTCTTATGATTATCATAAAAATTTCTCTTTAAAAAAAAATGATCCCACTCGAATACCAGTAGAAGATGCATCAAAACAAAATGCTAGATGGGAAGATGATAAATACAAATATATAAAGATAAAGTATGTTACAATAAGAGAAGGTGGGGATGATCCAAAATGGGACAAATGCGAAGGATATAATGACCAGGTTACACAGAGCTACGGGGAATGGGTACAAAAAATGAAAGAACTTGTGAAAACTGCGAAAATGGGTGATTCTAAAACATTTACTATAAAGATGATAAATGAAAAATATATAGACAAAATGGTGGAAGATAAAAAAATTGATAAAATTCAAGCCAGAAATTTAAAAAGAATATACAGTACCGAAACCGATACAATCAACAGATGGTATTATCGCGCCCGTATATTAGATGTCAAAAAATTATTTCGATTTATGATAAATCCTACGTATTTAGCAGATGCATTTGATAAATGGGAAACGGATAACAAATCGTATTTTGGAAAATGTGAAGATGGTGAAAAATATGATTCACTTTGGAAAAAATATGGTAAACCACAAACGACAATTCTTGATCCTATATATTACATGAATAGTTCGTCACTACAATGTCCCAAAAGTGTAATGTATTGTCGACCAAACAACGATGATTGGAAATATACTATTGAATGGTGGACAGAGTATAGCAAAGAAGATATAAGTAAAATCGCTTCCGGTAGTAAAGGGTGTTACGTTAACCCAAAAGCTGAAAGTCTTTTAAAACCAAAAAGAATTAAATTTTATTATCCATACAAAAAACGCGACAATATGGAAAATATGGATTTAAATCCAAATACCAATACTAATTTAATAAATGATCCATATTATTATTGGAACAAACATATAGATATAGTTGCACCAAAAAAAACGGATAAAGATTGTAAAGCAGAATTACAAAAACCTAAAAAAAGTTGGGAATATTCAGCGAGTTTTAGTAAAATAGTCCCGTCGGCATCGTCCCCATCCGGAAAGAAATCTGTTTTAGGAAAAGTAAATTACAAGAGTATTGATTGGACCGATGAAATTGAATGGAAATATGTTGTTATCAATCCAGGTAAAGACGGTGGTGATAAAGATCATTGTTTTTATAATATACCAAACTCTGCACATGGATTAAAACATGGTGACAAGATAAAAATTAAAACTTCAAATATGGTATTAAAACATAATATGATGCCCAGTGGTTTGAATATACGACATATTCGAAACATAAGAGACCCTAATTATTTCCATGAATTAATAAAAAATCCAAACTATTGGGTTGATAAATTTAAAGAAAAAAATATTAGAATGGATGATCCTATATACAAGGAATATTTTTAATGATATAACACCAAAAAAAAGTATATGTTTATGATAAGATGATACTCGCGATACTACTTCTTATCATAAATATATTCATATTCATCAACATACAAGAACCACCAAATTTAACAGAAGTTCGTGAAAAATATAAAACACTCAGGGACCATCTCAAAGATACAAACAATAAAGAGTTTAAAATGTTATGTAAAGAGATTCCAATTACAGCACATAGGCGTATGAATGGTTCAATAGGGTATAATGTAAATAAAGGGTATGACATTGGTTTATGTATAGACGGAGAACCAAACGAAATATTTCACGTTTTATTACACGAACTTGCTCATTGTACAGTAGATGAATATTCACATAGCATAGAATTCTGGGAAAAGTTTGATAAACTGCGAAAAATATGCGTTTCTATAGGTATTTATCAGGAAATACCCGAAAGACGTGAATTTTGTGGTAAACATATCCAGGATAAATAATCTATGTTAGTAATAAATGGAATCATTTTCTGACTTGTTCAAAGTATATTTTCTATTCAATATTTTACTTGTAATACTAAGTGCACCACTATTGGCAAATAATCATATTGTAAATATGGGTTTATTGAATGTTATTACACCTGTCATCTTAGCTGCGTTACCAAGAGGTGGTAATATATTTGGCAGACTGGCACTCGATGCACCATTTCTTATAGTTTCGTCTTTTATAAGTTTAGGTGTAATATTCGGTGCTTCTATGATAAACGAACGTTTTGAACAAGATTTTAAAAACTATGGTAAAACTACGGAAAGTACTCGAAATGTGTTAGGACTTCGCGCAGTTGGATTACTGATTGGATTTCTCGTTTCCTATTTTATATTTGGAAAGAGAATGTATAAACACTATAACTCTATTTAACGTATCGTTTTAAGATATAAAACACTATAGCAGCAACAGCACCAGTTGTTGCTAAACCAACTGGACCACGGTTTCCCTGGTCGTTAAGAAAAGAGGGTATAGTACTCGCAAGTTTTTCTTGTACAGGCTTACTGATTGCCACCGCGGCGCATGCAGCGACGATTATAGCTTCAAATTGGTCGTCAGTAAGGTTGAATGGATTTTTAGATTCGGGAGATTTTTCTTTAGTTTGTTTTGGAGCAACAGTTTGTTGCGCCATCATCATTGGTGTTTGCATTTGCATTTGCGTCATACGCGGATCCTGAGCCATCATAGGTGGTTCAAGTGGATCTTCAGCCTGTCCCATAATATCAGAAATTGGAGTCGAGTCCATCGTTTGTTTATTTTCAACATTTTTTTCATGGGAAGTATTCGGCACAAAATTAGTAGTTTGGTTATTATTTAATGATACCATACCATCACTACTATCTGTCAAATTCATTGTTCTAACGTCCGTCATTTATGTAGTCATAGGTTTTTGAGACATATCATTGACGCATTAATCACCTGAGTGTAAAGTGTATCTTGGATATATACCCAAAAATGTATTTAAAACCCTGGGTAAAACATCCTTTTTTTCATGTTCGGGTATAGAATCGTTAAAATATATACGTTTGGAATCGTGACATACATTTACATATATGTAATATCCATCATGTCGACCTGATGAAAGTTCATTAAATTTTGTGTATGGGTACACCATTCTCGAACTGTACAATCTTCTGATAAAGTTCATTTTATATTACTTTGTTTTTGTAATTTTAAGTCTCGTTTTCTTTGTTGCATTTTTAGCATCTTCTTTATGTTCTAGATATCGAGGATTGTACATCTTTTTATGGAGTTTCCAGAGTTCGGGGCTACCCACTTTAAAATTTTTTCTAAGTGTAGCTTTGTACCAAAATACACAATCTTCTATTTTATTACTCTTCGATGTATTATCTAACACTAAACATTCATAATTTTCAGTACATGCATCCATGACCTTATTAAACATATCAAAACTCGGAAAAATACCAAAAAATGATTTATATATCTTTTCTCTATTCTGAATGATGTTTTCTCTCAAAACAAATACGTAATCTACATTTGCCCTGAGTGCTGGTGGTAAATCCATGACATATTGCATGGTAAGCATGAAAAATATATTATAATGACGACCGTTCATGAAACATTGGCGAATACACGTATCTTTCAGAAATTTACTATCATACATACAATCATCTAAAAGCATAAATGTACCATTATTTATACTCTTACCTTTCGTACCAACTAATTTTCTTTGTCTTGATATAACTCTCTCTATAGCATCTCTATCGTAATCACCATATACAAATAAATCTGGTATAAACTCACCATAAAAATGGTTACCTTCTTCGGTACCCGAAAGTACAACACCGGCTGGTATATGCTTTTTATAATACATGATATCCTTGACCAGTGTAGATTTACCCGTATTACGTTTACCAATAAAAACACATACCCGATCATCCGTCATTTTTTCGGGTCTGAATTTCTTCAGTTGAAGATTCATTCTACAATACTGTCTCGTTTTATTTCATAAAATTTTACTCACGTAAAGTAAGAATGGCTGGTCGATTAAACCTTGCTGTCACGGGTATCCAGGACCAATGGCTTACTGGTGAACCTGAATTTTCGTATTTCCTGATGAATTTTAAACGACATACGAAGTTTTCAATAGAATCTATAGAAACACCGTTCGATGGTAACATAGATTATGATACAAACATTGAATGTCGCATCCCAAAAAACAAAGGGGATCTCGTTCGAAGCATGATGCTTAAATTTACTTTACCGCATCCCAGTGTACCAAATGAAACTTTTGAAGTAACACAATCTGGTTTAAAATACTATATAAATGGTGTTCAACAAGACACACTCACACTTTACGAAGGTTCTACGTATACATTTAATGTAAATACAGTTGGACACCCATTTTGGTTTTCAGAATCTCCTGATGGTAGAGTTGCTGGTGTTATTCAAACACCTTATACAAATGGTGTTACAGGTTCGGGTACAGAACAGGGTACTGTTACTTTTACCGTACCTAATAATGCACCATCGACTTTATATTATTACTGCGAAGTTCATTCTAATATGGGTGGTCAGATAAATATACGTAATATAATGTATAATAAATCTATAGGTGCTCAAATCATAGAGTATGCAGATCTTTTGATTGGTGGTCAAACTATTGAACGTATAACAGGTGATTATATCTACATGTATGACCAAATACACAATAACAAAGACGATATAGACCAAACACTTTATTTCTTAACTGGTCATGATAATTACATAGCAGTTTCATACGATTGGGAATATAGTGTATTATTACCATTTTATTTTTTCAGACATCCAAGTTTAGCTATACCCGTATGTGCACTTACGAAACAACTCGTCGAAATACGCATAAAGTTTAAAAAGTTGAATGATGTGACTGTAACTTATACAAGAAACACTAATACTATATCAAACCCACCTTCTAACGTTTCTTCTTCTATTAAAAAAGTATCACTCGTCACTGATTTTTATTTCATCACCGAAGATGAAAAGAATTTCTTACTTACGCGTCCTATAGAATACGTCATAACTCAGCTCCAAATGTCACAATTTAGATTTAAAGCTGGTGAATCTAAAAATATGGGTATGCTTAATTTTAAACACCCCGTAAAGGAAATGTTCTTCTTGGCGGTTAGTGACGACGTTCACAAACTCAACCCGATAAAACACGTTACCATGAAGTTTAATAACAATAGAATAATAGACGCAGATAATTTAATGTTAAGCTATGAACAACCTTTAAAATATTATACAGGTGTAACCGATAATAACTTTGGAGTATATAGTTTTTCAATGAAACCAGAAACGTATTACCCAACAGGACAGGTAAATATGAGTAGAATAGCACACAATTTAATTGAAATTGAACTTGAATCACCTAATACAAACTATGCACATTCAGTGTATACATACGCAGTTAATTATAACGTTTTAAGAGTGAATAGCGGACTTGGTGGTTTAAAATTTTAGTACCTTATACTAGTAATGGCTGGGCGTGTTCAATTAGAAACATCTGGACCACAGGACGCTTTTTTTACAGATAACCCAGAATATACATATTTTATAAAGAATTTCCAAAAACATACAAACTTTGCGCCGTTCTTTGTAGATCACGACGTCATTGGTGAAATTGAATTTGGAAGTACCATAAAGTGCACCATTCCCCAAAATCAAGGTGATCTTCTCAAAACCGTGAGTTTGAAACTGGAACTTTCAAGTATACCACAAAATTTAGTAAATAATATAGAAGGTATAGGGTATGTAGAATCTATAGGACATGCAATAATCGAATATGTAGAATTAACAATAGGAGGTGAAACTATTCAGAGAATACCAAGTGATTACTTAGCTATATATTCTGATAACTATATAACACAGACAAAACAGCATAACTTATCAAAACTCATCGGTAAACCACCACTCGAACTTTCAGGAACTAATGTAGCTACGGTACAAATAGCCGGGTATTTGGGTTTAGCGACGTCCGATACTAAATACTTTGTTGATATACCATTCTACTTTTATAATAACCCAGAACTCGCTATACCTTTATGTGCTATATACAATCAAGAAGTTGAAGTAATAATAAAACTCAGGGATTTGAAAGATTGTGTATGGGGGTATGACGCAACCGATCCCTATAATGCAAATAACATATTTTACCTTGGTGATTACGTAAAAACGAAAGGACTCATAAAAAACCTGAAACTAACTACTGAAATGGTTTCATTAGACAAAGAAGAAAAACAAAAATTAAGTAATCAAAGAATAGATTACACTATAACTCAAATACAGGAAAGTAAATCTATAATACCAATAGATGCAAATATAGATAATTATATAGATGTTACTCATAGACTCCAATTTAAAAATCCTATAAAAGAACTTTTTTTCATCGTTCAAAGATTAAGAAAGGTTGTAGGTGGTCATTTTGTAACTAATTTTGATTATGATTCAGTATTTCAATTGTATAATGGTAATTACATAAATTATGAACATTTAAAAAACATGGAACTAAAACTTGATGAAAAAGTAATCATAGACGAAAAAACAGGTGATGTAATAAACTTGCGTGCAATACAAAGTGGTATACATCACACGAGAACGCAATTGTTCAGAAGGTACTATTCGTATAGTTTCGCACTCGAACCTGAAAGATGGTATCCAACAGGTCAAATTAATTTTAGTTTAATTAAAGATCAAATAATAAAAATGAAAATAACACCTGATACAGATGTAGAAAGAGAACTTAGAGTTTTAGGCTTAAGTTATAATATACTCCGCGTGGAGAACGGAATAGCTAAAACTTTATTTAATTTATAATGAATCAATTTGAAAAAGACGCAACACTAAATTTAATCGAACAAGTACAAAATTCTGCTATTGATATTATACAGCCCATACTAGAACATTCCATGATTCTTGCGGCGGAATACGCGCGTGCGTGTGGTAGAGATATGATTTTATCAGAAGATTTAGAATATGCCATGAAATATTGTGCAATGCATGAAGTTGGTAAAAAAATAGGAACATATTTTCCAGATATAGAAGAGGAAGAAGATGAAGACGAAGAAGACATTGAATTTGAAGAAGAGGAAGAGGAAGTTCCATTTACGAGATATTCAGGAAGAGAATATAAATTTGTTAAAATGAATATGGCGTACGATAATTGGAGTTCATGGGAACCTAAAAACCCGTCAGAACAGTTGTTAAAAAATGCTATAGATAGTAATGAACACATCAGATCCAGAGGGATGGACGACAACTTCTAAATATTTTAAAATATGTGATGATGAAAGTTCTACTTCTGACACAGATACAGATACAGACAGTGATTTAGAATCAGAGTCAGAAATGGAGTCTATAAATATTGGTATGTTAAAGGGGTATATGAAGCCACAATACTACAGTAGGATTTTAGTCGAAGAAGAGTTACTCCCAGATTAAAATCTCAGGATAATATATAAAAAAATGTCTGCTGCCGAAACTGTCACGCTTGTCACTCGTGAACTTGAATCGCAATCCCTTAACGCTATCGTTGCTGGTTTTTCCTTTGCTGCTGCCTTGTCCTGGATGGACTTGGTAAGATGGTTGGTTAACCAAGTCGTTAAAGTCAATAGAAACGGTGGTATGAACTACACGCTCACTGCCTTGTTTACCACTCTCTTGTCCATCTTGGTTTACGTTGCTATCTCCCGTGTCTCTACACGCGTACAAAAACCAGCCCAGCCAATCTTCGCGGTTACTCGATAAACCTTGGTTTTTTCATAACCAGTAATAAAAATAAACCGGTTGCGACTACCATAAATATAGATATAAACGCATCCCATCTACGCGGATCCTCTAGTTCGGGGATACTCATAGGTGGTGGAAGAGAAAAGTCTCGTTCCGCTTTAGCAACATTCTCCAATTTATCTGTAGAACACGTTATAGCTAATTTAAGTACATGATTTGCATTTCTAAAATCATATGGTATTAACCGGTTATTGCTACTATAATAAAATTGCACCCTTAAACTCGATATCGTTTTTTGTGTTCCGGAATCAAAATTGTGTTCTATTTTATCATCTACACCAGAATAATTAATTACGTCTCCGCATAAAAGTATACGCCCAGTATAAAACGGTGTTTCCGAAAAAACAGTTTTATTAAATTCATCAGAACCACTACTCAATTTAACAATAATCGCATCCGCACCTTGTAAATTAATACTACCCGTTTCGAGTTCATATGGTGACAATGTCGTAGATGAAACGTTACTTGCTGGTAAACCTAATACATCGTAAGGTGTTGTATACCCTTGTACATTAGAAGCATACCCATTTGTTCCCCCATAGAATTCAAATGTAAAAGGTGCACTACCTGAAAAAGTTATAGCATTTGTATCTTTATCATAAACACCATTAGATAGATGAGTAGATGCTGTAACAACTGCCTGTGCTAAATCATCACCATCGTAATTTCCATTAGGTATTGTTACAGTAGTACCATTTATATCAAATGTGTTATTTCTATTATGTATAAGGTACTGACTATTATGTATTCGTGCTGATATAAGTGAAATCTTAGATACGTCATAAATTGGGTTTTTTAGATGCACTACATAATCACCTGGGTTTGGGTACACAATGGGATCACGTTCGCCACTATCTATATCTAAGGTATGTACCTTCATTAAAATATATGAACAATATTTTAATGAGTGTATGTCTCAATTTCATGGTGTTTAAGAAAGACTATGAACTAATGGGTTAGTCGAAAGTTGTCTTTTTGCTGTGTCTAAACTTGTGTTAGATGCATTTGGATTCATATTACCCTTATATGCATTAAACTTGTAATAATCATTATTCCTATATTGTTGTGTCCATGCACCATTTGCCGAGTTTATTCTACCATCAACTCGAGACGTATCGGAGCGAACACTTGTTAATAAACCACCTTGGTTTAATGGATTTGCACGTACATTCATACGCCCTGGACCAGCTGCACGATTTGGTTTACCACGACGATCATCCGGTCTAAATCCATACTTCATTAATTCTTCAACAGTATGTGTAGAACCGTATGTTCGCTTTTCACCAATTTTAGATGCAGGGGCGTTAGTATAACCACCAAGAAAGTTCGATATACCTGGTACCGGTTGATTATTGTACTGATAATGTTCTATATTACCATCTCTCTTATTACGCGTTGGTTCTTGTGCACGTGTAAGCGCAGAAACAGTTCGTTTTGCACTTGCATACCCCAAAGTATCTGTTCTTAAACCTGTTTCGGATCTATTAGTAGTTCGCTTAGTTTTTTCGTGTTCAGCTCTTGGTGCTCTACCAGTCATACCTTGTGCTCTACCAGGTACAGGTGGAAGTCTACCATAAAGAAAGGCTGTCTTTTCTGGTCTATTATTTCCAATTTCACCCATTATACCACGTCTACCACCTTTAGAATCATACGCTGGACCAGATCTACCTGGTAAAGTTGTCAATCTATATGCACCGACGTTTTCAGGGTTTACACGGAACAATTGTTGATGTCCACCAAACGCTGGAACGCTTGCATCAACGCCCAAACCTGGACCAACAAGTTGTTTCTCTACTGGTGAAAGGTTATTCATTCTACCGGCATCATACATTCTATTTCTCATGTTAAGTATTTCACCACCAGAAGATCGTTTTTGTGGGGCAACTTCACCGAATGACGGAATCTCTTCTTTAAATTTAATTGGAGTTTCAACTAAAGGTGATAAAGGACCCGAATATTCACTTTGTATTGTCAATTCTCTTTCCGAAAAATCAGAAGTTACTTCAGGTTCTTCTATAGGATTACCTTCTACTGAATATTTTTCTTCTGTGTGACTCAGTTTTCGTCCGGCATAAACTAAACCGGCTATAGCTAATATTGAAACGGGATCAGCCATTCTTATTTCTTATTGAGATTTTTATTGAGGTATCTTTGCTGAAACAAACCATTTTGAGTTTCTGCGCGTGTACTCATTGGTTCGTAAGTACGCGTTCTAAGTGGAACTTTACATTCAACATTTTGAAGTGGATGAAAATTTTTTTCATACGTATTTACCAAAAGTTTGCTGAATTGTGAAGTAGATTGGGGTCTAAGCTTATCAGACGTTTCTATATATTGTGCTGGTGAACCTTTACCCGCCATGTATGGCGCTGTGCCGTATAACATTGTGTTTGGACGACTTGAACCATAATTAAGAGTACTGGGCTGAGGATACAAAAAAACTTCTTCAGTAGCACATACAGATGGGACCGCGTGATCCTTAACTACTTTCATACCTGGCTGGAGTTGATATGCCATTTATTATTACGAGAGATTTTTGTTTTAAGATGTTCAAAATCTTGTTGCCGTTCTTCTCGCATCACCATTTGGATCAAGTCCAGCAAAAGCACCAAGTTGTACACCTCTCATATCTGGATCACATAATCTCGGATCTTGTCTGCATGTATTTTGCCTTTTACCATGAATAAATTCATAATAAGGTGTGTTACCAATCGAAGTATCTGGCATACTTACAAACTGTCTAGATAATGCATTTCTTTGATATTCTGGTGCAGCTGACCGAGATCGTGCTGGTCCATATCTAATCCCATCTGTAGTGTAACTATTAGTCGCTTTTTTAACAGTTGGGTAATAACATGATTCTGGTCTATCTGGTCTATCTATGTAATCAGACATGAGTACATTACCCATGGGATTATCCTTTGTTGGCATAGAACATTTGTTATATACACTATTACCCCCCGAGGCTGGTCTAATAACATTATCTTTAACCATGTTTGATCGTTCCATTATATAAAGAACACCAAGTGCGGTTGTACCTAAAACGAAAATACGTGGATCTCTATTTATAATATATATTATACATGTTGCGTAAATGATAAATCGCGCTGTTGCATTAACACGGTCTGCTGAAGACTGTAACTTTGACGGCCAAAATTCGTGTACCTTGTCTACACGTACCAATTGCTTTGGATCTTCAAACCAAGATGTCATTTATATATAGTGAGTTTATTTTTTCATCATACCACCTAACATACCCTGCATCGTTTTCATGAGTGCATTTTCATCTAATTCGGAACCATCATTTGTCATTTTATCGGCACATTGTTTAGCCACCTGTTCAATCATGGAAAGAGTATCTTCTGGTATGGAACTAATAGTTGTACCAAGCATATACAACGTTTGAACATATTGCCATATTGCATCTTTTGTATTCTGTGAACAAGAAGCCCAATGATCTTCAAGATTTACATCTTTCATAAAATCAAGGTTCTTGGATTCCTTTATAAAAAAAGTATCATCTTTCGCAGAAATTTTATCCGCGAATGGTGTAACACTTGCCATAAATCCATCAACCACTAAACGTGGATTGGCTTCTTTAGCCAAATCGAAAGCAGATAAACATCTTTTGAGAGCCTTTTCTTCTGGAAAAGTCTTGTGTAATTCCACAAGAAATTGACCCATCATATCATTGAATGCAGTCACGGAAGCCATTTTGTACTGTAAATAGAGATTTTATCTTTAAGTTAGTAAAATTAAAATGGTTCCGTTGATATAGTTTCTTTCTTACCTAAACCGTTTGTAACTATAAAAAATACTAAAATTGCGTTAAGTGCAGCTGGTTTAGCGTAAGCACTTACTGGAAGTTTACCTTCATTGTTAATCTTTGCTTTAAAATGTATATATCCTGCTGTTAATAAAGCAGCTACTATACCAGCCCATGCGGGATCTCTTAAATAGTCTTCAAACTCCATTATCTATTAGTAACCAACTTTTTTTGCACGCATTTCAGATGCATCTGGAAATAAAACACCGTCGTCACCCCCCTGTTGTTGTGTGGATGGAGCAGTGTTTATCGTTTTGAATTCGTTTGCAAATGGTGATGCGTCTATTGGAGGTTGTTGTTCCATTGATTCCATTGGTTCTGTTGGTTCCATTGATTCCATTGGTTCTGTTGGTTCCATTGGTTCCATACCTGCTGACTCTCCTATAGGCGTCTGACCATGTTCAAATGGTTCTTCTGATGTTTCTTCTACATCTCCTTCTAAGAGATCTGGGTCTTCTGAATCTCCTAATACTGCATCCCCAAGATCCAAATCTTCACCTTCTTGTGTTTGTGACATGTATGTTTGTAAAATTTGTTGTACTGGTATAAGTTCTTTTATAGAAGTTTCAATACATGCCGAAAATCTTTCGTATAATTTATCATTTCTCGTATATTCATTTTGATTTTCGTGATAAATGTAAGGGTCTTGATACAAATCTTTTGCTGCGTTATTGTAGCACATTTGTATAAATACTTCATTTGTTGGAAGTTTAAGAGAAATCTTCTTATTATCTTTATTTAATCGAACTGCGGATAAAATTTTAACACAACTTACAAATACAGCGGCCAATAAATCATTAAACCACGCGCATCTATTTGTTATGTTATCTGTATGCTGTTTAGACATGGCATCACTCCAATTTGGTACTTCTTTCAGAAGTTTTTGGTACATAACAAGAACTTTACGACCTTTAGAAAGTTTGTAAGCTTCTTCATACATCGATTCGAACGTTTCTATCATGACTGGACACATGAGTAGGCATAATTGTCCAACGTATTCGCGTTTTGCTTCGACTAAAATATTCAATGGATCACTCATATCTGTGATTACACGATTTTTTTTATAAATTCTTATCACGCATTTCTCCTGTATTTATTTGCAGCCTTTTTAAGATTTACAAAGGATGGAAATTCGCCCATATCTTCATCATCTTCACACTGGGTATTTTTGTGTAGTTTCTTAGGTCTCCATGAAATACATAGTTCAAAATCACCTACTTGCTGTACAGTAAATCCACCTATATCAAATTGACGTTTTATATACTGTAACGCTTTTACCCTATTAAAGTGTGGATAACCCATAACAAACGATGGAATTTGACAGAACATGTATTTATGACCCAGATCAACGGATTGTCTAATTTTCTTTGAAATTTGTTCGTATATTTTGATATACGTTTCCTTTTTCAGTTTATTTCTTTTTTCAGTTATACGTGATATCTCATCAATACTGATCATTACATTTTATAGAGAACTTTTAAATTCTAATTTTTCCGTACATTGTTCGAGGTTCTGGTATAACCTTTTCTATTAAACCTTTAGTTTTTATGATATCCAATTCAGATTGTCTTACTTTAGAATAATCTTCGAACTCTTTACCTTTTATAGTTTTTTGGTAAATACTTGGATCACTCGGTGGTCTAGAATCGATTGGTTGTGTACGCAAACTTAAAATAGTTGCTTCACCGTCTGTAATTCTTATATCAGCAGAAACAGAAAACCCTAGTGCAAATCCTTTGTGTTTAACGGACATGAACATACATTTATACAAATCCTGACCAGAATCACTTATATATTTTTTTATGGAAGTTGTTTCAATAATGTAAGTACATAAACCCGTGCGCTTTGATATTTCTTTATTTGTTGCTAATACCATCTTCTGCATGAGATCATTCGAAACTTCTATATCTTCTTCAGATTCTCTATACTGAGACAAGTCCACTTCATCGTCATTTATTATAATATAATGAAGTGGTTTTGTGTATCCAGCCATTCCAAATTTTTCTGTAAATTTTTCTGTCCTGTGTACGCTCATAAGCGCAAGCACAAGAAGTATTAATATCAATAGAACAATATTCATCATTTAATATTAAAAATTATTTTTTTTGTGTTTTTTTAATAAAAATATTTTACGTAAATATTCTAAGATGTCCCTCTTAATTTATAGTCCGCAATGTAACCATAGTTTAGATGTCATTGACTATATAAATAAACATCCACAACTTAAACAAATTGTTCAGTATCATAATATAAATAAATTAGGTATACCTCCCCAGTACAAAAACAAAATTACACGTGTACCAACAATGCTTACTAAGAATGGTAAGTTCTTAGTTGGTAATGAAATAAAAAATTGGCTTGAATCATTATTACCTGTACAAGAACTGGAAATGTGTGGTTTTGGTAGCTGTTCGATGACAACACTCGAAGGTGAAGGGACAAACGAATTATTTGGTTTAGATGATTATGGAATGACTTTACAACCAGCTATGACACCCGAACTCGAAGAAAAAATTAATCAGAGTGTTTCTGACGCATATAATAAGAACATAAAGAAATAATTAATTTATAAAATTAGATATGAAATTAGCTACTATTCAGGCTTCAGCTATAAAATCAACCTTTGAGGTACTCAAGGATATACTTAATGATGTAAATATATATTTTAAACCGAACGGTATGTATATAGTTACATTAGATACAGCTCGTACGTCTTTAGTAGATATGTTTTTATCTTCGGACAATTTTGAAGAATATGAATGTGAAACTGAAATAGTCGCAGGTATAAATGTGGCGAATACGTTTAAACTTTTAAAATCTATAACAAATAACGATGTACTTACTATAAGTATAGATTGTAAAGAATTTATGAACATGGAAATTCATAGCGAAGCTAAAAAAACATGCACCAAGTTTGCATTAAAGTTACTAGATATAAACGAAAACCATATCGAAGTTCCGGATGTAAATATGACAACTATCACCCCAATGGCTTCAGCAGATTTTCAAAGAATATGTCGTGACATGTATAATATAGGTAACACTATAGAGATAACCCGGGAAAATAACTATTTAAAATTGTACTGTAAGGGAGATTTTGCGAACCAAGAAACAAATATTGAATGTACGGAAGAAAGTCCCAAAATATCGGGTGAATATTCTCTTCGATACATGAATATATTCACTAAAGCCACAAGTATGTGTTCTACTGTTCAAATTATGCAAGAAGAACAAAACCGCTTTTTAATATTAAAATATAACGTTGCAAATTTAGGAGATTTGAAGTTCTACTTAGCAACTAAGGTATCCGAAGATCTGTAATATAACCATCAATTGTACTTATAACTTTCACCATACCAAGTGCATTCTTTAACTTTATTCGCGGATATTCATTTTCAAGTGTTTCTATATCATAATAGAGCATATCACTTATTTTAACTTTTTCGTTATGAAAATCGCCTCTCGGTCCCGCGTATCTTTTTACTTTATTTAAAAGATCACGCACGGGTTTATCATCCGAGTCAAGTAGTTGCGCTGAAGTGATCGGAATGTTAAACACAACTCCGTTTACTCTTTCTGGTGGCCATGCATGTTTCATATCATACGTCAAATATTTGTACATGACATCATTGTACCAATATTTAATACGAACTATAGTTTTAGTAACATTGTCTGGTACTATTGTATTTTTATAATCAATAAAATTTAATGTTTTAAAATACGTTTCTGTATCTTTATCCCATTCACCATATTCATTTTCCCAAAATTCATCGAGTTCAAGAGGTGGTTTCGATTTATCTAAGAAATATTCCATGGAAGTATCTATAATTTTATAATCCGGTTTAGATGTTATATATTTTAAAGTTTCATATACCCATAATATAATGTTGGTTAAAAGATTACCGATCATTCTATTTAATTATTATATGGAAGGTAATTTTTTAAGTAGGTATAATAATAAAATAAAAACATGGGAAAAACTAATAGAAGATGATCCTAGCAATAAATCTATGTATGAATACGAAATGTCGAATTATATAATTCAATGTATGCCGTATATGAAACAGTATACAGATGATATAGAATTAGAAGTAAGTGTTGATAATATTTTTAAATGTAAAGAAACGTCTGGGTTACAGAGAAAAGATATATTTAATGATTATCTAATAAACGTTGAAAAGGTAAATAATATAGACAGACCTATAGAAAGAAAAAAAGAAGAATGTCCCAATTGTTTAGAAAGTAATATATATCATTTTGCGGATACAAGTGATTTAGTGTGTGATAAATGTGGTATGATAATAGCAACTATTATTAGCGAAGAATTAACATATAGAGAAGAACAGGAAACATCCGAAAAAATAGTAAATTATTCATATAAGAGAGAAAATCATTTTAACGAATGGCTTTCACAGTTTCAGGCACAAGAAACGACACACATTCCACCGGAAGTTATAGAACAGTTGAGAAATGAACTAAAGAAGATAAAAATAAAAGCAGTAGAAGAAATCACACATGCACGTGTTAGGAGTTTACTCAAAAAACTCAAATTAAATAAATATTATGAACACGTTCCCTATATAACCAACATATTAAGTGGTATATCACCACCAAAAATGCCACAGGAAGTCGAAGAAAAACTACGTATAATGTTTAAAGATATACAAAAGCCATTCGACGACAACTGTCCAAGTGAACGTAAAAATTTTTTGAGTTACTCATACGTTTTGTATAAATTCTGTGAACTTTTGAGTGAAGATTCATATCTTAAATATTTCCCGTTACTTAAGTCAAAGGAAAAATTATATCAACAGGATGTTATATGGAAAAAAATATGCAACGACCTAAAATGGGAATATATTCCCACAATTTAAAATATAATATTATAATAAATGTCATCGTGTAACAAGCCAAAAAATAGCCCAAATTCTCCTAAGCAGAAAACCAAAAAGAAAACATCGCGTAAAAACCCATTACGTCAAGGTGTATCTTTCAATAGCATGAGTAACATGCTCAAAGCTTTTGCTATCAAAAAGAGAAATATGCCAGAAATTTTTCAAAATATCAACGATAAACTTAAACGATAATTAAAGAATTGTGATTAATTTAATAAATGGACGAGTATTATAAATTTTGTCTGAATGAAATTAGGTTTCATACAGAAAAAATCAATGAAATCATAGAGGAAGGTCTCGCGGACCCCAAAAAATATTATTTACAATCGACGAGTCAATGGAAAACTATATGTCAGATGATACCTTACATGTATTATCTATCGAAACATAACGAATCTCTGGATCCTGACCTCCAGAAGGAGGAAAGTTTATCAAATATGCCTCCGAAAGACCAGTAAGTTTAAGGTAATTTTGCGCCTGTGTGACCATGACTTCATTCATGGTCTTAACAGATTTAAGTTCAAGTACAGTTTTTTTATTTAAAATTATATCGGCACGAAGGTTTCCTATAGTATGCCCTTCAAATATTATAGGAACTATTCTTTCCGTTTCGTATGGTATCCCATGTTTGCGTAAAACGACTTCCATTGCGTTATGATATACACGCTCACTATAACCGGGGCCAAGTATCTTGTATACAAAGTCGGCATATTCGCGTATCATTTATATATCTTCGCGTATTGTTTCTAAACCACTTTTTTTACTTGTTTTTTCATTTTCCTTTTCATAATCTCTTATAAGATCTGTATATTGGTTATTATATTCTATAAGAGTTTTAGACATTTTCATCATGATTTTATTCATTTTATCAAAATGCCCAATTTCAATGGATATAGATATATGTTCAGCATACTTTTGAGAAATATCTTCTATAGCATCCATGATATCGTTAGAAAAGTGTATACCTTCCTGTATATATTTTTTTACACTTTCCTTCATTTTATAATATAATATTATTATTTTTAAAATCTTTATCAATATAATCTACTAGTAACAGAAAAATTTTTTCTTGAAATTAAAGTCCCTCATGGAGAATGTTGCTCTATAAAAAAACTTTTTTGTTCGAGGTAGTCGATTATCATGATAAAGATTTTTACTTTAAATAAAAAGTTTTACTATATAAAATGTGGATGCTTTTGTGTAGACCAATTATCATATCAACAAATGTTCCCGAACAGACCATGATTAGTACAGATAAGTGTCGAATAGTAACCGTGTCTCCTACAAATGATCCAAGTAGATACGTCATTGACATTCCGGATGAAACACCGGAAATTCTTATAAAACCAGATAAGGATTAAAAGGTAAACGTATATAAATGCCACCAACACCCTTCGTCAATAGTAGTATCCGTTCGACTATACCAAATACATGCGAAGGTCTTCAGCATATTCTCATTAAGGTTACTTACGAAAATGAGCGTGGTCGTGGTCCGGTGCAAAGTATAGAGGCATATGCGTCACCTATACTTTCATTCAATTATAACGCGACGTACCTTAACCGTAATGATATGTTACCAACTCCCGAAGATGGTACTATTAGACCAATATCGATGTTTAATTATAACACTGGTCTATGGAATGATAGTCAAAATGTACATATAGATAAAGACCATATATTCAGACACGATAGTGTATGGTCACCGACTGTATATTATAGTTCTTTAAGAGACTTCTTAATGCATATTCGTGAGATATACAATTACGATGGGGCAATAACAGGAACAGATTGGTTATGTCGTCCACCCTTGACACCGGAACCTACATATGATAGGGATATAACGTTACGACGTGTTTCAAGAACAGTCATGGAACTTATCGATAAAAATTCGACGAACATACCAGAAGGTGATTATCTGAAAATGTGTGATGAACTTAAAAAGATACGTGATTTATAATATAGTGTAATGTCCGCTCTTAATACGCTTAAGAAATATCTAAAAGATAGAGGACAGGAAATAAACAATGAATGGTATGTAAAAGTTGAAACTAGAAAATCAGGTAAATCTGTGGGTATGACTGATAATTATTACTTTTCACCGGAAGGTAAACGATTCCGATCTATGATCGAAGTATATAGATTTTTAACTACGGGTGACAAGTTTGAACGTGATGAAAAGACAAAATGTTTGAAAATTGATAAAGAAAATACCGATGAAATAATGGATGATTTATGTGAACTTGTAAATGATATGTACATAAATGATAATATTAAAAACTTGCACGATACGAAATCGGGCATGTTTAAAAAAGTAAAAAAAGATTGTTCTAATTTTATTGATGGTAAATTACAAAAAACTAGAATACAAATTTTAAGTAAAAAGTATAGAATTACTTTTCCAAAAGATACACCCGAAGAGAATATAGCACACTACTCAAAAGCCAATGCCGCTAATTTGGTAAAAACATTTTTCAGAACTGCACCTACGTGTTTAGGATGTGGCGCAAAAAAATGTATTTTAACACACGCACATACGATCAAATCTAGACCAGAAATTTTAAAAATGGCTATATCAAATTCACGTACAGATGACGGGTACCATTCCGATTCAATTCTCAGTAATTTTATAGAATTGCATAAACAGTATCCCGTTGCAACACTTTGTTGGACGTGTCATCATATTCTTGGTTAAGAATCTAATCAACACAAAATTTACTTTTCAGCCACCAAACGACCCATTTTCCATCACTTCCTAAGGCGATGCGTCTCGGATTTTTATTGGATAAACCCCAATGTCGAACAATGAGATCATTCGAGGTATGGTTTTTGAGTTCGTTAATATTTTTACCAGCATTTTTACGGGGTACCCACCCACCGAGGTGCGATCTCGTAAAAATCTCGAGTTCATTATATCTTTCTTCGTTTTCAAAAACCCTGTACCCATACACCGATTCGTCATTTTCAGAACAGTATTCGGAATCGGTGTCTTCGCGCGCATACGTACCGTTTTTTGTGTTACAGTTCCAAGGTATATCTGTTCGCGTAAACTCAGAATCGTAATGCTGTAAATATAATTCAAGACTCGGTACATTTGCAAAAACGACCGTTTCACCCGTGTCGTCGTAACCACACATACGACCAGGTAAACCCTGTACCTGAGCAGAATCGTTGAAAATTTTCACATTTCGTTCGTACAAAACACCGATATACTTTTTGTTAATCGTATCTGCGCACCTACACAGTTCCATTATAAAAATGCACGTGTGTTTTTTTGGCTCGATATTGAGGATGTCGTTTATATTTTCTTCATCTGTAATTCCGTTATGCTCCTTATAATCCACGTTATCACCATAAATTTCTTTGAAATTATTCATCATCACTCGACTGGCTTCCCCAGTAGGGGTACGTATAATATGATATTTTGGTTTATCGATACCATACCTGTTAATAATGAATTTTCCAAGTTTACGAATGTTTTCCTTGGCTAAATCTTGCTCATCCTTTTTGGGGTTGTTATTGAACCCACATAGCTCCTCACATTGAAAAATACGGTTTTCGTCGAAAAAATCGCGTATTCCCCTGTAACCTGGCCCCGGTTTGCCAAATACTACTTTTGACGATTCACCCCATTGTAATCGATCTTTCAACACACCGTCGGGTGTTGCAGAAAATTCAATGACTTTTATATTTTTTTCGTACATAGTTTCGCGTTTCGCGAACGATAATTCCTCGAACATAATATCCATGGTTTGTTTTTTACGAGCTGCAATGTGCATCTCGTCCATGATTATCAACGCATCTTTCTTAAAGGTCAATTCGAAAGAGACTCGATCTTTCAAATCGTTACGATGGTAAATTTGGTTTTCTAACATTTTAGGAAACCTATCCTTAACCTGCTTCTTCCATGACTTTGAACTCAAACCCGTTATGAGGTATATGTTTTCAAAAGGTATGCAATGTCTTTCTACGTATTGTTCGATAATAGAAATCATTGTTCCTGTTTTACCCGCTTGTGTGGGTAATATAGAAGTCACGAATAAAACCTTTTTATCGTCAAATATATCAATTATATTCTTTGCAAACTGTTTCTGACTATCGTAAATCACAGAAACACCTTTTAGTTGATTTATAATGATTTCTTTTTTAAGGATTTCACGTTGATACCCAAAAATAGCCTCTTCATCACCTAAAAGTGGGAAGTACTGGCGTTCCGTGAGTGTAAGCATATTTTACGTTTATAAATATTTAGATCAAAGTCTTTATTATAGTTTAGATCTATTTAGATCTCTACTTAGGCTTTATATATCACTTTTATTTTTTAATTATAATTAAAGAATAAACAAATAAACTATATACAAAATGACTACTTATAACCAAGCCCCGTGTAATTTCAAGTTTAAGATTGCCGCGATCGAAAAAGTTGTCGATGGTGATACCATGGACGTACTCATAGATTTGGGTTTTGACGTCATGACGCGCCAACGTGTACGACTTCTCGGTATCGATACCCCAGAATCGCGAACGTCGGATCAAGTAGAGAAGGTATACGGGAAACTTGCAAAGAAAAACCTCGCGGAATGGTGCATGAAAGCGGTTGCATCTGAAAAGGATGATATCGAGATCGAATTAAGATGCCCGGAAATGGATAGTCGCGGTAAATTCGGACGCGTTCTCGGTGAAATCTGGGTTTCGGAAGACGGGAACTGGACCAATGTGAATCAGTGGATGTGTGAAAACGGACACGCCGTCCCATACCATGGTCAAAATAAGGACGATGTTCAAGCGCAACACATGGCAAATAGGAAAATGTTAGCCGAAAAAGGTATCGTTACCGAACACGCTTAAATTTACTAAATAAACTTTTTTTACCTTGAGTTTTTCGAAGATTTATACCGTTACCACACCCTCTACCTAAAAAACGGAGTTGTTGTTTTCGAAATTCTTTATTAACATTTTCTCTAATTTCATTCATTGTTTTTTTACCTAATTGATTGACGAACTGCATTTTATTTAGACCATCACATATTTTGTTTTTCGTATCTATATAATTCATTAAATTTTTTCTGTTTTTAGCCGTGTTATTATTTACCATTTATTTAACATGATATTTTATTTAATAAGGATACTTCCTAATCCATAAATTACATATCCATTTTTCACCCGATTTAACAGGTTCACCACCATGTAAAGCTTTTTTAGTCATACACTCATAATTATTTAACGTGTTAAAAAATAAAGCGTCACCCTTTTCCAATTTATATTTTTTGTTTATGTTTGGAAAAATCGTTTCACCACCCTCATAATCATCATTCAAGGCGATTATAAAGGTATACATTCTCCTATTTTTATCTTCAAAGAACGTATCTTGATGTGGTTTGTAAAATCCACCTGGTTTATATTTAAGAACCTGTAAATCTTCACAGTTACTTAAAGGGCGATCTGTCATCGAAATACATTTACGTACGAGTTTATCAACGACTGGGTCTTCTGAAGGTTTTATCCACGCCGTTTTACTTTTACGTATACTTTCGTCTATATCCATAGACTTAGATACAGTAGATGTTCGTAATTTTTTAGAAGCAACTTTCTTGATATGTTCACATTCGTCATCTGAAATTATATTTTTTATAACTTTTGGTCTGTTATATACAGGTATGAAGTATAGAACAACGAGTATTATAGCGATAAACAATAACACTTTATTCATCTATTAAATACTGAGAATTTCTTTCGACTGATACAAGAAGACCATAATATGCCGGTAACATGAGTAACTTTGAGATAGACACTATATATTTTTCATTAGAATTTCTAATGTACACGAGCATACTAACAAGGGAAAAATACATCGACATAAAATAAAAGAATTTACTCACGTAAATCATATAATATGTACTTTTTATAACACTTATTACGATATTAAAATGTATTAATTCGTTTTCGCTATATTGATTTTGTGATATAAATAATATAGACCACGATGTAAATAAAATGTCAAATAAGTCTATATACTTCTCCCATTCATATCTTATTAAAAGTAGACCTAAATGAATCAATATCAAATAATATTTGAATATTTCACTTGAATCTTCTTTCATATATACGGTTATTCCGTGGATAATTTTAGCTGGTATCGGTAAAAGTAAACCGGCACCCGCATAACTTTTACCAAATTTATATACTAAACCGTAAGTTAACACATCCATTTATACTTCTATATCTGTACTCTTTAATGCCTTTAAAAAAATATAATGTGGTACGGAAGAATTATATCTATTTTGTATACGTGATATTACCTGATTTGAATATATCGCCAATTCGTGTACTGTATATAAAATATCCCACGTACTATTCTTATCGATTACCCACTGTCTAAGTAAATCACCACATGTATCTGAAAACATTTCATAAATGTTTCTTATCTCTTCAATTTTAGATTTATATTTATCACGTTTTTGAAGTTCCCTTTTAAAATCTTCATCGGATATTACATTTGTTAAATAGTCTACACGTAGGTGTAAATTATCGTCGTCGTAAATATCACCATATCTATATATTAGTTCACGGTCTATGAATGACAGTTTATAACTTAAATCGAGTATATATTCGTTCGCGTCATTTTCTACAAGTTCATCATACGTTGGTCGACCACCACATGGTATATCACCATGTTCTCTTGACCTCTTTTTAAATTCAAAATAATGTGGATTATGTACTCGACCAGTTTCTATACGTCCGGAACGCCAATCGAATGCTGTATGACAATCTGTACACCACATTTGCGCACAACCATCTATTTTGTATATCATGGTACCGCATTTTGGACACGGTTTTGTATCCTTATTAATGAGTTTCATTGTTTTTACAAGTTTTTCGTCACAAACGTGTCTAATACCAATTTCTTCGCTGCATTTATTACAAAAAGATTTTGTGCATAGACCACAAATCCATTCTTTATCTAAAAATCCTCTACAAATTTCGGATGGACATTTACGCGTAAATCTTTCAATACCTGTTTCTGTGAGATTTACTTCAAGTGTATTTACTTCCTGTACGATATTCTGTATATCACTTCGTAGTTTCGTCATAGATATATTATAAGTTTCCGTTGGGTGAGACATTACTTCGGCTTCGTCTCGCATGGACCGTAACATATAAAACGAATCTAAAAGTAAATAGTATTCTTGTCTAAGTTTTTCCATTTTTATTTTGTATTCGGCATGTGGCTGCGTTTCAGGCATACGCGCCATTTCACGTTCGTATAAAACTTGTTCGCGATGTTTTTTATATTCTACATTACGGAAACGCTTTGTACAAAACGAATCAACAAATTCTCTAGAAAATTCATTTTTACATTTCATACAATGTGGATCTTCTATGATTGACAATAGATACGTTTGATTACACGTCTTACAGGATTCATAGTTACAAAAGGGACACGTCACTTTTTTGTGATTTGTTTTATTATACGTATCACAACAAACTGTACATTTATCCATACCTAATATAAATACACTTTTTTTCTTTAATTATTTTATATCTTCAGTGGTCCATAGTAATTTAATAGAATTGCAGTTATAACAGTTAGTACATTGAGAGGGACATCATAAGTGGGTATAACCGACTTTTCCGACCATCGTACTGTAAAAAATACCGAAATAAAAATACCAATTGTCCTTAAAATCGCTTCAAAGTGTGGGTTCATTTATTATTTACGCATATATTTTTCCTTGACCCAATCCCTATCTTTTTTGAAAATTTTAGAAAGTTTTGGGTCTTTACGTTTGAAAAGAATCATGAGTACATTGAGTCTTCTGAAAAGACCGAGCGGTGGTTCACCCGCACGTACGACTTTGGCGAGTGCTCTGTGTCTCGCGAGTTCGGATTTTTCTCTCACATCAACATACCCTTGTTTTGAAAGGTACCCTGTATCACTTATTGGAATTTTAACAATCGTTTTCATTTATTTAAACTTGGGATTTTTTTCGAGTTTACCTTCGTTGAATACAACCGGATTATAAGGCGTTCCATCGACGTAGTATACTTTAGTATACCACGACTTTGAATTTGCATCCCAAACTTCACATCTTTTTAATCCGCACTTATACTTTACTCTGTTATCCATATCTTCTCTACTTCCAGTAACTTTTCCCGTCTTTTTACCTTTAACAACATTTTTTGCATCTTTCATACCATTAATAAAAGAGATATATCGAATAAGTCCCGTGTACATCTTTTATTAATGATTTGTGTTTATTTTTATATTACTTATTTTTTAATACCACGGCTGATACAAAGTATGCACAACATAAAGAAAGTATGCACGATGAACACGAAGATATAGGTAAAAGTGTAGTAAATAAAGCAGCATTATTACCTGATTTAGTTGAAGCCACACCCTTTGCCACTTTTTCCGGTGGTGTATAATCAGCTGGTGGTGGATCTATTTTAAAGTGTTTATACGCAAGATTACAATCTTTTACATTCGCTTGTTTACCATTCAAAGATCTCGAACAATCATTTTGACCTGTACACGGGTAACAAATTGCTTTAATTTTTTCTTTATCAGCTTCACTTAACTGTTTTGGATTAAGTAACATTACTTTTTTAGTACCTAACATGTTATATTATTAACTATATTTTATTTCTGTTGGTACTTTGTTTGTTTATTTAATTGTGCAAGTCGTGTTTTTACCGTCATTTCGGATATACCTTCATTAATGTTCTTTTTGAGTCTACTTACGTTTTTAGCCGCACGTCCTTTCATAGTATTGTTAACGAGTTTCTTAAGGTTTGCCTTGGTGTTTTTCTTTTGTTGTTCTTTTTCTTTTGATTTGATGTTTCTTTCTATATTCCCTTTAATTCTATTAAACGCTTTATTTGCTTCCATACCCTGACTCCCCGAAAATATACCCTTTTTCCACTGTGTAAGATTTGCCCTATTTATATATTCTTTACGGTCCGCTTTAGTCATATTTGGATAGGTTTTAGATATGTATTCAGCGAGTTGTTTCTTAACTTCCTGACGTTTCTTTCGATTCGCCGCCTCGTTATAGTTACCATTTAGTTTTTCGGATTCTATGGTTTTTTCTATACTTGGTGCAATGTTCTTTATTTGAATACTGTAATTTTTGAGTTGATTCAATAATTTATTTTTAACTTTTTGGTCCATTTGTGTCGATTTAACTTTTTTAGTAAGAGATGCACGCATTTGTTGATTTTGCGCCGCTTTCTTTTTATTTTCAGCTTCTTTTTTCTTCTTTTCCTCCTCTTCTTTTTTCTTTTTTGCGAGTGCTTCCGCCTTTTTCTTTTCGATCATTTCTTCCTTCGCCTTACGATTAGCTTCTTCCTTTTCTCTCGCTTTTCTTTCCTCCTCTTCTTTTGCTTTTCTTTGTTTTGCGAGTTCTTGTGCTTTTGAAATGGCGTTTTTCTTTACAGTATTAAATGTTTCTCCCTTTTCGAACCTTTTAAGAAATATAGCCTTGTTTGCATTTGTTAGGTTTTTAGAGTTGTTCAAAATTTTACTCAATAACTGCTGCTTCTTTTCACGTTCTTTCGCCTTTCTATTAGCCTCTTCCTTCGCTTTACGATTCGCTTCTTCCTTTTCTCTCGCTTTTCTTTCCTCCTCTTCTTTTGCTTTTCTTTGTTTTGCGAGTTCTTGTGCTTTTGAAATGGCGTTTGATTTTATAGTGTTAAAGTCACCACCATTTACAAACCTTTTAAGAAAAGATACTTTATTTACATTTGTTAAGTTTTTAGAGTTATTCAAGATCTTACTCAACAATTTCTGCTGCTTTTCGCGTTCCCGCGCTTTTCTATTCGCTTCTTCCTTAGCCTTTCTATTCGCCTCTTCTTTCGCCTTACGATTCGCTTCTTCCTTTTCTCTTGCTAATCGATTTGCTTCTTCTTTTGCTTTTCTTTGTTTTGCGAGTTCTTGTGCTTTTAAAATAGCATTTGATTTTATAGTGTTAAAATTACCACCGTTTTCAAATCTTTTAAGAAAAACTACTTTATCTGTATTTGTCATATTTTTGGAGTTATTCAGAATCTTACTCAATAACTTTTGCTGTTTTTCACGTAATTCACGCTGTTTTTTCTCTTCTTCTTTTTTCTTCTTTTCTTCATTCGCTAAACGCTGTTCTTCTCTTTCTTTAGCTATACGATTCGCTTCTTCTTTTTCTCTTGCTAATCGATTTTCTTCTTCTTTATTTTTTCGAGCTTTGGCAAGTTCTTTTGCTTTTGAAATAGCATTTGATTTTATTGTATTGACATTTTCACCATTTTCAAATCTATTTAAGAATGCCTGTCTGTTTTCATTCGTGAAATTTTTGGAATTTCTTAATATTTTAGTTAATCGAGCTCTCTTTACTTCTCGTTCTTTCTCTCTCTTTATTCTATTTGCTTCCTCTTTCGCCTTTCTTTCCTCTTCTTCCTTAGCCTTTCTCTGTTCTTCTTCGTATTCTTCTCTTGCTATTCGGTTTGCTTCTTCTTTGTTTTTTCGCGCTTTGGCAAGTTCTTGTGCTTTTGAAATAGCGTTTGATTTTATAGTATTGAAGTTACCACCGTTATTAAACTGTCTCATATACGTATTCTTATTCGCATTTGTAAAATTCTTAGAATTATTTAATATTTTGGACAATTTTTTCTTTTGTTGTGCTCTTTCTTTTGCTATACGATTTTCTTCTTCTTTTTTCAGTCTATTTTCTTCTTCTTTTTCTCTTGCTATTCGATTTGCTTCTTCTTTGTTCTTTCTCACTTTGGCAAGTTCTTGTGCTTTTGAAATAGCACTTGATTTTATGGTATTAAAATTTCCACCATTATTAAATTGTTTTATAAACACATTCTTATCCGAGTTTTTAAAGTTTTTAGAATTATTCAAAATCTTGAGTAACATTTGTTTTTGTTTTTCTCTTATGATTCTTCTCTCTTCTTCTTTTTTTCGAAGTCTATTTTGTTTTAAAGCCTGTGCTCTTTTAATAACATTCGCTTTTATAACATTAAAGTTCTCACCATTATTAAATCTTTGTCGAAACGTAAGTATATCCGCATTATTTAAATCTTTAGAATTTCCCATAATTTTATTTAAAAGACGTTTCTGTTCATTCCTGATTCGTTTCTTTTCTTCTTCTTCGCGTAATTCTTGTTCCTTTTTCATATATTCTCTTTTTAGATTTCCAGCCTTCTTAATGACATTCGTTTTTATAACGTTGAAATTTTCTCCTTTATTAAAACGTTCACGAAACGCATTTTTATCTGAATTATTGAGATATTTAGAGTTACTCATAATTTTATTTAAAAGACGTTTCTTTTCATTCCTGATTCGTTTCTTTTCCTCTTCTTCACGTAATTCTTGTTCCTTTTTCATATATTCCCTCTTAAGATTTTGTGCCTTTTTAATGACATTCGTTTTTATAATATTAAAATTATCACCTTTATTGAACCTTTGACGAAATGCATTTTTTTCAGAATTGTTAAAAAGTTTAGAATTATTCATTATTTTATTTAACAACTTTCTTTGATCACTCTTTATTCTTTTTCTTTCTTCATTTTCTATCATTTCTTGTTCTTTTTTCCTGTACTCCTTTTTAAGATTACTTGCTCTTTTGATAACATTTTCTTTTAGTATATTGAATTTTTCGCCATTATTAAATCTTTGTCGAAATGTATTCTTTTCGGTGTTATTAAGAAATTTAGAATTACGCATGATTTTGTTTAGTAATTTCTTTTCCTGTTCTCTTTTTTCGAGCGCCAGCTCCTTTTCGGCTATATTTTTTTGTTCTTGAATTCTATTCTTTCTCTTCTTAGCAAGATTGCGCGCCATCTGTATAGCGTCTTCTTTAAGAGTATTGAAATTATCACCAGCTTCTAATCTTCTCATAAACGCTTTCCTATCATCGTTTGTAAAGTTTTTAGAATTTTTCAGTATTTTTATAAGTAACTTCTTTTGGTTTGCCTCTCTAAATGACAATTCACCTTGTTTACGCTCTTCATTTATTTTTTTAAATTCGTCTTCTACATTTTTACGCACCTTATTAAAATCTTTACTTTTTTCAAAATTTCTTAAAAATTTAGCTTTCATTGAGTTGTTCAAATTTTTAGAACTATTCAATAACGTCGAAAGTTGTTTTAGTTCTACTTCGTATTTTTTGCGTTGGAACGATTTTTTATTAACTACGTCAAGTACCTCTCTTTTCAAAGTTGTTATATTTTCACCCATTTCAAGGCGGTTTATATATGAATTTTTATTATCTACATTTTTATTTTTCAAAAAATTAAGAAAATTTGTTTTTAATTCTTCCACTTTGACTTTTTTTGCATTTCTATCTTTTTGCATGGCGAGTGATTTTGCACTATTCAAGTTACTGTTCGAATTAAATTTACTTATGATTTCGTTTTTATTTGTATTTGATAAATTCACAAGTTCCGCTAAAATTTTTTGCAACTCATTTCTGTTATACTCTATTTTCATTTTTCTACGTTGTTCGGCTTCTTCATTAGATATTTTAGTAGATATAATACCATTAATGTATTTTTGAACACTATTAAAGTTTACACCTTTTCTGATTTTATTATACGCATTCGTTTTTTGTGTATTATTTATATATTTACTTACATTTTCTCGATTCAAATACGAGCGTAAGAGAATTTCATTTTCTTTTAGTTGTGAATTTCTCACTACTACATTTTGAGGTGGTCCAACTGGTCTAGAGGGTGGTCCTTGAACCGGTCCTTGAACAGTTTGGGGTTTTGGATGATTTTTTTTTGATGAAGGTACATAAATTTTATTCAAAAAAGATGGTTTTTTTGTTTTTGAAAATGTTCTCTTTACCGGTTTTACGCCGTTACTAATATTGTTACGACTACCTTGTAAGAAAGACGGCTTTTTATTACCTTTATTAAAATTGACTCTACCCAAACCGTTATTCACGTTTCCTCTTAATCCATTGTTGTTCGTTTTACTACCTAGTCCGTTATTCACATTTCCTCTTAATCCGTTATTCACGTTTCCTCTTAATCCGTTATTCACGTTTCCTCTTAATCCGTTGTTCGCGTTACCACTGAGTCCATTGTTCGCGTTACCACTGAGTCCATTGTTCGCGTTACCACTGAGTCCATTGTTCGCGTTACCACTGAGTCCATTGTTCGCGTTACCACTGAGTCCACTGTTCGCGTTACCACCTGTATTATTGACATTAAAATTGTTAACTACACCAGCGTTATTTTTATTTTTCAAAATAACAGCTTTTTGTGCAGCTCTTAATTTAATTGGTTCGTGTACTTTCATAGAATGAAGACGTCTACCAATAATATCCGTCAATTGAAGCTTTGTAAGTTTCTTATTCGCGTGTCCTAAAACGCCCACCTTTTTAGCTATTTTACGCAAGTCAGCAACTTTTGATGTAGAATTGAAAAGTATAGAAAAATCTTTGCGTGTTAATGGTGACTTTCTATCGGTTAAATACGAACCATCTTTACTTAAAATTAAAGGTGGTAAAGGTAAATTACCATCCTGAATAGATGTATATATATCGCATATTTGTTCTTTGGATAGTTTAAGTTCCGCCCCTGTATTTTGTTTTATGAATGTTCTGAGATTGCTAATATCTAGTCCTGGATCACACGCATCCATATTGATATAACTCAACAAAAAAGTTATAGCGATATGCCCTTTACGTATAGTTGAAATTTGTCTTCATACGACATGTTAAAATTAAACACATCAACTTGACCTATATCTATATCTATAATTGTACTATGTTTTATAAGATTATCTTTTCTATTTTTAAGTGTTGAAGAAATAAGAGCTTCTGCAAACTGTTTGGGGTTTTTTATTTCTTCTACGAATTGAGACTGCATTTTCATACGTATACATAATATTCGGTCTGGTTTTCTGTCTAAAAATGGAGCCGATGGTAAAGTTTCCGATGTACCACCATCCACATACACTAAACCATTATAGGTATACGATGAAAATATAAAGGGTATAGCTATGCTCATACATAGCGCATCAATAACTTTCATATCTGGATGAGTATATTTTGAAAAATATTCCGTTTTAGAAGAGTTTACACAAAATGCAGAAATATATAGTACTTTATCTATTTCCGAAAAAGTTGGGTCCGACCCTAACAATTTAACAAACTCTTTTCTTATAGGTTTTAAATCAACTAAACCATATGAATTTATAAAACACTTTAAATTTAATTTAACTAATTTACTAGAATCGAGTTCGAGTAGTTTGTCTAAGGTTTCGTCTATAGTAAAACCAAGTGCTAGAAATGTACATAATATTGCACCCGCAGAAGCACCTGAATATTCCTTTATATCTTGAAGTTTAAATTCAATAGTTTTAAGATACCCTAACATAGAAAATATACCCATGGCACCCGGGCCTACTATAAGATATTCCATCTCATTACTTAATAGTATTGAGGAAATTGCTTTCTCAAAAGAGCGAACACGACTGCAAAGACTACCGCGTGTATCAATGCTGCTGGAACACTGGTTTGACCAGATGCGAAGACACCTTTGGATCCTGGTGGAAGAGTCAATAGCATGCCTGGACTGAGTGCGAGGAAGAGAGACGTTGTGACGAGAAGGTCGGTTTTGGTAAGAACTATACCCATAGCCTTTGCTACAAGTGCATATACGAGAAAGAAGACGAGAGCGTGAAACATAACAGCCGTTCTCCCGGTAAATCCGTCTTGGAAAGTGATTTTTGATCCATCTGTTCTGAGAACAATACCTGGACTGAGAGCTAAAAAAAGAGACGCGGGTATGGCAACTTTAGAGGATGAAATATCTGGTATCATGTTTGTATATATATATTCATTACATATTAATCTAAGAACCATATCTAGAGTTATAAAAACAGAATTCGACAAAATCATTGTAATCTGCAAAATTTAAAATAAGATGCGACGTGGCCGAATCGTATAGATACTGTTGTAGTATCCCCCACATATATCGGAGATCGTCCTGGTAATGTAATTCCCAGTCGTTTATATGTAAAGGTTCATCAATATAGATTTCCTCATCGCAATCACTGTGTTCAGCGTCGTTTCCATTTGTAGCTTCGTATACGTATTGACTCCAAACCATTATTCTTATTTCTTTTCTTTCAAACCAGTGAGGGTGAGTGAAGTGGATTCTTTTACTGGTAAGTTATCGAGTATAACCTTTAAGGCACTTTCAGCCTGGTTTTCGTTTCCGTTAAAAAAAGTAGTAAGACCTTCTTTGACTGAGGTTTTATTTAAACCTGATTTTCTAGCACTTTTCCTGACAGAAATTTTACCCTTCTTAAGGTTAATAACATCGAGACCATTATCGGTCATAAGTTTTTTAACTTGCAACTTGAGTGATTTTTCCGCCTGGACTAAGACTTTGATATCTTCACGGGCTTCTGTAATTTGCTTGTTTAATTCAACCAACTTAGAGACGCTGTTCGAGAGTTCATCTGTAGGTGTAACCTGAGACATTATATATAAACTATACCTGTATTCTTTAAATAATTATTTAGCACAATGGTCTACGCATGGTATCGGAAGCGATTGTAGAGTTATTCCATACGAATGGTTCTTTTGGGTTTGGTGGATCGGATCGGATTTGTTGGTTCGCATTTCTAAGAGCACCACTGATAGTCTCTGGGAAACCAATTTGCTGTCTTGGTTCGAGGAAGTTTTGACCTTTGAGTATATCGTCTGGGGCAAATTCACCGAAATCTTCTTGCGAAGCAACTTCTCTTGGGAGAAGGGAAGAAGCAAGACCTGTACCCGCCTTCATTTCACAACCAACACCTGGTTCGGATGGACCAACGGCATCCATTCCGTATGGCGAATACATCTGTTCTTCTATCGAGTAAGTGGATTTTTTGTTGTTCATGAACATGAGGTATATAACGACCGCAATCGCGACAGCAATCAAGACCTGTCTTGGAGAGACTTTGTTCAACTTCATCTTTATATACTATCAACAATTTTTTTTATTCTGCATCTTCAATCATGTACTGGTCTGGATATGTTTCTTCAGGTTCAGGTTCAGGTTCAGGTTCAGGTATTTTTTCTTCTTCATGAATTTTTACCTGAACAATATTCCACGATGGACCAAATGCTTTTTTCGCAAACCAAAGACCTTGAAATTCAATGAGCATCGTACACGTTACACCCGGAACTATAGATTCGAACGTATCGGGTTCTTTTGCGTGATTGAATACACGTGTTGCTGAAATCCTGTCTACCGAAAGATTATCGCCCCTGGTATAAGCACCTGAAATAGTCTTTTCTGAAAGTTCTTTACCGAACCACGTCTTGCTATTTTCAATGGCGGATTCAATATTCGTGTTATGTACTGATTCAATCTTAGATTGGTTGTTTTCTCCTGTAATTTCAAGGGAAATTTCACCCGATTCGTGGTCTACATCAACAACCTTTACCATATTCAATTGAATGAAATGTCGTTTTTTCTCATCATTAAAAGCTTTCGTGTGATACAACCCATCTTCACCTTTGTATAAAGTATCGTAAATCATTTGTATATTGCATTGGTTTCAATTCTTTAACCCAATAAATGGGATCATAGCGGATTTTTGAAGAATTGGTTTTGGTACCCATTTATCACGCACTGGTTTAAACCCGTATAAGGTTTCTTCCATTTTTATATTTTTTGGTAATTCTATTGGTTGCGTGGGTCTAAACGCGTATTCGTTTTTAATATATGAAAATGATCTATTTGGCTTCCATGTAAGCGTATTTGTGTTAAAGCGCTCGGATCCATATGAAGGCATGAAACCTGGTATGTTTATATTAGACACTGATGAATTTAAACCATGAACAATTTGTTTAGATAATTTATCCTTTGAAGGTGTTGTAGTAAACGATGTATATTTTTGAGGATCGACCCTTTTTGCCCTATACATATTTACATTTTTTGTATGTGTAACCTTTTTATATGGTGTTTTTGGCATTTTATGTATAATATTTAAAATTTTATCCATTTGTTCTGACGATTTTATTTGTTTTTTTGTTATTATTCTTGCAAGTTTAACCATTCGTTGCCTATCTTTTTCTTTCTTTTCCGGTCTTAATCTAAGTTTATGCATAAGATATATATCATCAACTAAAAACGATTTACCAGCGACATATATTTTATTGTCTATAACTTGTTTATTTGATACAACATTCCTATACGTTACACCTTTTTTACGCGTTTTTACAACCTCGTATCCAAATTCATCCGGTCGCATAAATGCGATATCTAATATACCACCAAGGTTAAAAGACTCTATCTTATTTTTGCGTATGTAATAATAACGAACTTTCAAATCAAGTGCAAATAATTCAACATCTATAAATACATTCCTATTTACAGGTTTATTCGTATTACCACCTTTTCGTTTTTTAATCATTGAATATCGTCTTGTTACGTATGGACCTTTTGTAGAAAACCCGAGCCCTATAAATTTACACAGTTTATCCTTCCTTGATAATATACGATCACGAACACGTATGTTTAACTTTTTCGCAATTTCACCAAGTTTGTTCCATAATAAAAGTTTCACTGCCTGAAGTTTACCGAAATATTTTGCATCTGGTTTCATACGTGGTACAAACTTCGTGTCTATATCACTCGTAATAATTTTGTCATCACGATCCATGTAGATATTAAATGCTTCACCACCCGTTATTATCGTATCACCCATAGGTTTTAGAAATGTAGTAATTTCACTTATCGTTTCGTATATTATATCACGCAAAGAATCAGTTACTATAACGTATACCATTTTTTCAAAAGACTCTTTCGCGTGGTGTTTATGTACACGGTTCCTAAATTTTTGTAATTCATCTTTTTCATAATATTTTTTTAAAACTGGATCATTGAAAAATAAATTTTTGTCCATGAACCTGGAGATCACAGATTTTGAATAAATATTTTCATCCATTATTATATTACTTATATAATAAATATGGAGTGTGAAGATAGATGTCGTTGTTATGCTGACAGAGACACACCTTACCCACACCGTGATCAACTTTGTGGTCTACGAAAAAATGGATATATTATTCCATGTAAATCAGGGTGCTGTGCTGGTGGATGTCCCGGTCAGGATAAAGGCGTACACCCACGTCAACCATATGCATTTGGATACCTATATACCACACGTCTAGACAATGTTTTTAAACTTTTATTTTTAGTAATTATTATCCTACTTATTTTTAGTACATATATATCATTTCAAAAATAGACTTAAAGATAGACAGCCTAAGTAAGATATAAAATGTCACTTGAAACTGTTCTCGAAGAAATTACCGCTCTCAGAAACGATATCAAAACGCTCTCTAAACTTGTTAGAAAAGTCAAGGCTAAACAAGACGATCCAAACGGTGAAAAGGCTGCTAAGCGCGCAGAAAACAACGGGTTCAATCGAAAACAAGTCATTTCCGAAAAACTTCGTGCATTTTTGGAACTCCCGGCAGGCGAACTCGTATCGAGAAGTACCGTCACACGCGCGATTAACAAATACGTCAACGAAAAGGGTTTGAAACATCCGGATAACGGTCGTGTTCTCGTTCTCGACGATAAATTGCGTGATTTGCTTGAACCACCAGCTGACACTCAAGTTACCTTTTTGAACTTGCAAAAGTTCTTGTCTCCACATTACAGTAAACCAGAAGAAAAGGCTTAAAAATAAATATACAATATAATTAAAAACATGTTAATCGATCGGAATTCGATCGAATCCCTTGTTGGTACAAAAATATCCAAGATAGATTTGTACCAAAAAGCATTTAGACATAAATCAGCGTTAAAAGAAGATGAATCATTAGATGGATCTTTTGAAACTCTCGAATTTATTGGTGACTCTGTATTAGGTTTCGTCATTACAAAGTTTTTATTTGATCGTTATGAAAATAAACAAGAAGGATTTCTCACTAAAGCACGTACAAAACTTGTGAGAGGTGAAACATTAGCAAGTATTGCAACCAAACTGGGCTTATACAACTGGGTTCAAATGGACGAAAAAGGTATGCGTAACGAATGGAATAAAAATCCTAAAATACTTGAAGATGTTTTTGAAGCTTTAGTTGGAGCCATATACATGGATCTTGGTTTGTTACATGCTAAACAGTTTATATTAAGTATATACACGAATCCTGAAATGGTAAATATGAACTGTATCATGGTTGATGATAATTTCAAGGATCATCTTATGCGATATTGTCAAACAAATAACCTATCTTTACCAGAATATAGGGTTTTTAATCATGAAAATGGTATTTTTTACATAGATGTTTTCGTAGATAATATGTTTTTGGGTCGTGGTCACGCTAAAAACAAAAAACAAGCTGAACAACAGGCAGCAAAACGTTTCTTTTATCCACCACCACCTCCACCAGGTCCACCACCTATAATACCTTACTTAAACAATAGACCCTTTTAATAATTATAATAATGAGAAAGTATTTATATTTTGCAGGTGGTTTTGTAAGTACAATTTTACTGATAAAAGTATTATTTATGAGACACCCACCACCAGATGATTATTCCGATTTACCACCACTTGAAGACCCCGATGACTCATCATCCGAAGAGTTTATTACTGTAAAAAGAACACTTACGTCTAGAGGTAATACATACGATAAAAGAGAAACGATTTCAAGACCAAAGTTGTCCCATATGAAAAAAGATGAACTCATTAATGAATGTGTGCGACGTAATATCGCGTGTATAGGAACAGTCCGTGTTTTACGTGAACGATTACGTAAAGCACGTGAAGAGGAAGAAGCTTAAAAATATTACGTATTATTTATATAACATGCACCCAAATGTACAAAAGTGGTTAGATTTTGAATATGCACCACAGAAATCACAGGAATGGCTAGATCTTAGAATGGGTATGCTCACTGCGTCGGATGCGGCATCAGCAATTGGTGTAAACAAATACGAAACACCATACCAACTTTTATTGAGAAAGTGTGGTAAAGGTCCTAAATTTGAAGGTAACGAAGCAACGCGGCACGGTGAAAAATACGAAGATGAGGCACGCATTTTATACGAACAACGTCACGGGGAAGTCGTACACGAACTTGGTTTATGTCCACACCCAAAATACTCATTTCTCGGTGGGAGTCCGGATGGTGTTTCCGAATCGGGCAAGTTAGTAGAAATAAAATGCCCTATGATGCGTGAAATCAAACCTGAGGTACCAGAACATTATATGCCTCAACTCCAATTGTGTATGGAAATTCTCGATCTCGAAGAGGCTGATTTTATTCAGTATAAACCAGCTGAGTTTAACTGGCCTAAACCCGAGGAGTTTGTTGTTGTGAACGTAAAACGTGACCGCGAATGGTTTGCAAAATATTTACCCGTCATGGAAGATTTTTGGCAGAAAGTATTATATCATCGGGAATATGGTATAGAGGAACCGGTAAAGAAAACACGCAAGAAAAAGGAAATTATTAGACCCGAGTGTCCCATATCAACCGACTCAGACGACGATTATGTTGAAGAAGGATAAAGATTTTTATTGTATATTATATAAGTTGAATGAAATTAAGTCGTATTACACGTGTATCATATATAGTAGGAAAGCGAACTATAAAATTAAGAACAAATAAATTTCGAACAGCATCGACAAGATTTATACCCTATTGTGTCGATCTAATTAATTCACATGATTTCAGTACACAACATATTGAATATTATTTAGACACTATAGCAAAAGCTGAAGCTATAACACTTGCAGTTCAAATTGCTACCGTTGTATATAACACTAAAGGTAAAAAATTATAATTTTATTTTTATATTATAAAATCTTTATCAATATAATCTACTAGTAACAGAAAAATTTTTTCTTGAAATTAAAGTCCCTCAAGGAGAATGTTGCTCTATAAAAAAAGTTTTTTGTTCGAGGTAGTCGATTATCGTGGTAAAGATTTTTTTAAAATGCTATTTGATTTATGTATACATTTAAAATTAAAATCTTTATCAATATAATCTACTAGTAACAGAAAAATTTTTTCTTGAAATTAAAGTCCCTCAAGGAGAATGTTGCTCTATAAAAAAAGTTTTTTGTTCGAGGTAGTCGATTATCGTGATAAAGATTTTATCATATTATAATATGAACACCATATTTATTTTAGAAAATGAAAAATTAGGTACATGGTGGGTAGGTAAAATTATACTAAAAATGAACACAAATGGATTTCCTATACATAGGTCACTTACACAGGATCAGCTAGAAGACATTTTAGATAAAAAGTATATTCAATATTTAAATCCACAATTAAATTTATGTTTTATGAACAAAACGTATCGCTTTTGCTATGGTATAGAAAGATGGTTATCACAATTAGATTACGAAATAAAAAGAAAACCAGACAAGTATAATGACTTGAAAAAACTTTTAACTGCTGGATGGCGCGAAAACGAAACTATACCACACTCGACAATATACGTTATAAATGTACAGGAAAACATGACGCAAAAGATATACGATGATTTAAAAAGGAATTGGGGTAACCCTAACGAAAAATCATCTAAACTGCGGAGTCCATATACACTCAAAACATGTTTAAATGCTACATGTTTGACACATAAAGAACGATACGAAAAAAATAAACAAAATCCCGAATTTTTAAAAGAGCGGGCACAAAGAAATATATTATATAGAATGAGCAAGGGGTATATACCCAAGCACAAAACACTCGAAAAGTATAACCTAAGTAAACCAAATCATCTATAAATAGACTAAAATGGAGGAACAGTACACACGTGCCCTGTCTTTACTTAATGGTCAACTGTACCAACACCAAAAAGAAGGTGTATCATGGTTACTCTCAATGGAAAATTTATCAAATGGGTCGAAAGGTGGTTTCTTATGTGATGAAATGGGTTTAGGTAAGTCGGTGCAGATCATTTCGACCATACTTGGAAACGTAAAAAGAAACACACTTATCATTGTACCAAAGTCTATAGTCACACAGTGGGAAAAAGAAATTACTCATTTTGCACCTTCACTAAACGTGTTTATATACGATGGTCCAGATCGAACACGAAATCCTAATAATTTACTCGAATCGGATGTGGTTATTGCACCATATTCTTTATTAACGGAAGATACTATGATGTTACATAAAATCAAATGGGGACGTATTGTGTTAGACGAGGGTCATGAAATTCGTAATCCGAGTTCGTCAAAGTTTAAATCCGCGTGTCAACTCCATGCCGATATACGATGGATTTTATCGGGTACACCCGTGTTCAATTCAATGAGAGATTTCGTCACATTGTGTACATTTATTGGTGTTGATCGAAAACTAGTGCAAGCTATGACATCTAAAGTCAAAAACTTGTATATTCTGAGACGCACAAAAGATGATATTCCTACACTCAAAATACCCGAGTGTAAATTTGAAAATATAGAACTCGAAATGTACCCCGAGGAACGTGAGTTATACAAACATGCCTTTATCGAATCACAAGAAACTATCAAGGATATTTTTAGGTCGGCTATAAATGTACATATGTACAACATGGAAATATTCGAGTGTTTATTACGTGCGCGTCAAACCATGATCTATCCACAAATGTATATAGATGGTATAGCGAAAAAATATGGTGAAATTCCAGAGTTTTGGGAAGGTCGATCCAAAAAGATGGAAACCCTGTTCAAACTGATTTCGGGCCACCCCGATGAAAAGACGCTTGTGTTTTGTCAATTTAAACAAGAAATGGATTATATACGTGAAAACTTATCATGTCCCGTGTTTCGTATTGATGGTTCAGTTTCAAAAGAAGATAGAGAAACTCAACTAAAATTGTTTAATGAAGCGCCACAAAATAGTGTTTTTCTTATTCAAGTAAAAGCTGGTGGTCAAGGTCTGAATATTCAATGTGCGAGTCGTGTCTATTTTACTGCACCATGTTGGAACCCAGCGACAGAGTTACAGGCGATTGGGCGTGCACATAGATCAGGGCAAAAACGAACCGTATACGTAAAGAAATTGGTTTATGCAGATACACCTGGATACCCTTCGGTCGAACAAGCTATGATAGCTTTACAAGGACATAAATCACTTTTAAGTGCCGAAGTTTTAAATGACGGAAGAATAACAACACAAATACCAACTATAAACAAAACCAGTGATACTATTTCTATAACCACGATTCGAAATATTTTCCGCGCTTAATATATAAAAATGCAAACATTCGGATCAAGAGCTGAAGTGTTCCATGGAACGGCTTTAAAAACAACAGGGGGGCTTACAAAATCGGATCTTGTCCAAGACAAGTATGGTAGAATCGTCTCCAAAGCCGCACGTAAAGCGGCATTGGCGCGAATGAAAGAGGAAGGATCTAAACATTTGGTCAAGGTTTTCAAGCCTTCTAAAAAAGGATTCAAGCTTCAGCCAAAGGAAGGTACAAAAGAATATAAAAAGAAGGTAAAGAAAATGTTATAATACAATATAAAACAACACCATGTCTAAAAAAGATAAGAAAAATAACGTTCCTATATTTATTTCAATCATAATGTGTATATTATGTATAGCATACACAGCTATTAAATTAGATATTTCTCCAGTTCACTTTATGTAATTAAAAAAAATGTATTATAATAATAACAATGACTTTGTCTAAATGGAACGAATCCGTTCGATTAGCCAAGATTAAACATGGATTAAACCCAACCTCATATATGGAACTCAAGGGTAAACTTTTAAAAGAAGCTCAGGCTATATATCAACTTCTTTTACTCAAAGATTCTAAACACCGATAAACTGGAACCCCTTAAGTCTCTGTGGCTCATATACCACGAGCGAGTTAAGTTTCCAAGATATACCAAATTTTTTGTTTAAAAAATAGACACTATTCATCTCTACAACTGCTGTACCAGATTGACGTGCGTATAAACCATTTTTGATATCGTCATATAATGGTGTTTTGTTTTCGTCATATACGTGTGATTTTACTTTACCTTCTATGTTAGAATCAACTTTAACTCTAAACTTTGGTTCACGGTCTGGAGTTTCCTTAATGTTTGAGTTGAACATCGGTTTAAGTTCTTCGATACTCATTTTTTTACCGAAAATGTCTTCACTTTGTTCGGAGACGGCATTTATGACTTTGTTTTCGAGCTGAGTTAAGATTTCGTAAAATTTTTTTACATAGTTTCCCTCTTCGTCGTATCCTTTCATGGCGAAATCGATATTATATTTAGTCGGACCAACTTCTGGTGTAAACCCCGAAATACCAAATGGCATGTACATGCGTGGAATTTGGAATTTCATGAGTCCGTCTTCGATCGTACATAGTGAAATTTTACGACCATCATAGTTGGCAATTTTCAGTGTATCTAGAGCATGTGTAAATTTTGCCATATGTGTTTATAAATATATTTATGGTATAAACTTTAAGCTTAGTATTATAGTAATAGAATGCATTGACTTCGTTTAAAAATGACACAGGTACACGTTTGGTACATGTTTACAAAATACAAACTGTTTAGGCAGAACACATAGCACACTCCGCCTCTAAACTGAACTGGATAGGACGCGCCTTTGCTTTACTTCGAAGGTAATACATACCCGTTTTCAAACCAGTTTTCCACGCGTACATATGCATGGACGAAAGTTTCGATAATGTCGGACTCTCGACGAACAAGTTCATACTTTGACTTTGATCTATATATACACCTCTATCCGCCGCCATATCGATGATCGTTTTTTGACTCATTTCCCATACGGTCTTATACAGTTCCTTAATATCATCGGGAATATCGATAATGTTTTGAACAGACCCATTCGCCTTAACCATAAGGTCTTTCATTTCCTTCGACCAAAGTCCGCGTTCTTTCAAATCGTTTACTAAATGTTTGTTTACGACAACGAATTCACCCGCCAGTGTTCGTCTTAAATATATATTGGTAGTGTATGGTTCAAAACACTCGTTGTTCCCCAAAATTTGGGACGTCGAGGCGGTAGGCATGGGTGCAAGTAACAAACTGTTTCGCGTACCCTTTTTGACGAGTTCACGCATGGCATTCCAATCGTATCGACCGCTAAACTTCGGGTCACGATCCCACATATCAAACTGGAGAATACCTTGACTGAACGGTGACCCCTTAAACGTTTCGTACGTTCCGTACATTTCGGCGAGTTCACACGACGATTCGAGTGCCGCGTGATATATTGTTTCGAATATGTCACGGTTCAGTTTTCGTGATTCCTCGGAACCAAAACTCATACGGAGCATGATGAATACATCAGCGAGACCCTGAACACCTATACCGATTGGTCGGTGACGCATATTCGAACGTTCCCCGTTTTCGGTCGGGTAAAAATTCTTATCGATAACCTTATTCAGGTTTCGTGTAACCATTTTCGTGACGCGATGTAACTCTTCATGATTGAACTCTTTCTTTTCTACGTCAACGTATTTTGGTAACGCGATAGATGCAAGATTACACACAGCAGTTTCGTCTTTATCCGTATACTCTAAAATTTCTGTACACAAGTTTGACGATTTAATTGTACCAATATGTTTATGGTTCGACTTTTCATTACACGCGTCCTTATAGAGCATGTACGGTGTCCCCGTTTCACTTTGTGATTTAATGATCGCCTTCCAAACCTCGGATGCAGGTACAACTTTCCTCGCGAGTCCCTCAGCTTCGTATTTCTCATACAAGTCCTCGAACTCTTTACCATACACGTCCGAAAGACCCTTTGCCTGATCGGGACAGAACAGAGACCAATTTCCACCGGATTCAACACGTTTCATGAACAGATCCGGAATCCACATTGCCGAAAACAGGTCGCGACACCGCGCCTCTTCATCACCTTGGTTCAAACGAATCTCAAGGAAATCGAGTATATCGGCGTGCCATGGTTCCAAGTATACGGCAATGGACCCTTTTCGGCGCCCAGCTTGGTTCACGTACCTCGCGGTCGAATTATATACCCTAAGCATGGGGATAATCCCATCGGAGGTCCCGTTCGTACCTCGAATGTGTGATTTATTCGCACGAACATCGTGAATATGTAAACCAATACCACCCGCCCATTTACTTATACGCGCGCACTCTTTCACTGTATCATAAATCCCGTCAATGCTATCTTCCTTATTTGCGATCAAAAAACACGAACTCATTTGTGGCCTGGGTGTTCCTGCATTGAACAGAGTTGGTGTTGCGTGAATGAACAAACCCT
>Ga0213866_10000147_pt1 | contig 58534 bp, 48 predicted proteins | sample PICome_11_FD_160079 | JGI IMG/M metagenome (GOLD analysis project Ga0213866, IMG submission 160079) | Coastal seawater microbial communities near Pivers Island, North Carolina, United States - PICO284 | ecosystem: Environmental > Aquatic > Marine > Coastal | place: USA: North Carolina...
GGTTGGTGCCGTGCGCGCTGACGGGGATGAGGCAGATGTCGCGTTGTGTGTTGCCGGCCGCTTCGTGGAACTTGCGGATGAGCATGAGCCCGGCGTATTCGCCCTGAGAGCCCGCGTTGGGTTGCAAGGAACAGGCGGCGAAGCCGGTGATGTCGCTCAGCCAGTTCTCCAACTCCATGAACATCAGCCGGTAGCCCAGCGACTGGTCGGTCGGGATGAACGGGTGGAGGTTGGCGAACTCGGGCCAGGTGATGGGGATCATCTCGCTGGCGGCGTTGAGCTTCATCGTGCACGAGCCCAGCGGGATCATCGAGTCGGCGAGTGAGATGTCTTTGGAGCAGAGCTTGACGGCATAGCGCAGCAGCTCCGATTCGCTGTGGTAGCGGTTGAAGACGTCGTGCGTGAGGAAGTCGCTGGTGCGTGCGGCGGGTCCGAGGTTGTCCAGGGGGTTGTCGCCGACGAGCTCGTCGAGGTCCAGGTGGTCGGGGGTCATGCCCCGGTTGAAGATGGTCAGCAGCGCGATCAGGTCGTCGCGGGTGGTGGTTTCGTCCAGGGCGATGCCGACGTGGGTCGGGCCGATGCGCCGCAGGTTGATCTCGAACTTTGCGGCGAGTGCGTGGATGGCCTCGGCGTCGGCGACCTCGACGACGATGGTGTCGAAGTAGCGGTCGGTTTTGACGTTTCGGCCAAGTGCGTTAAGCCCGGTGACCAGCGCGCGGGTTGCGGCGTGGATGCGTGTCGCGATGGACTTGAGGCCTTGGGGCCCGTGGTAGACCGCGTAGAAGCCAGCGATGATGGCGAGCAGGACCTGTGCGGTGCAAATGTTGCTCGTCGCTTTGTCGCGGCGGATGTGCTGCTCGCGGGTCTGCAGGGCCATGCGGAACGCGGGGTTGCCGTGCACGTCTTTGCTGACGCCGATGATCCGGCCGGGCATCTTGCGGGCGTAGGCCTCCTTGGTGGCGAGGAACGCGGCGTGGGGCCCGCCGAAGCCCATGGGCACGCCGAAGCGTTGCGATGAGCCGATGGCGATGTCCGCGCCGTTGCCGTCGTTGAACTCGCCGGGCGGGCGCAACAGCGTGAGCGCGAGCAGGTCGGTCGCGACGACGAGCAGCGCACCGGCGTCGTGGGTCTGCTTGGTCAGCGCGTCGTAGTCTTTGACCTGTCCCCAGGTGTTGGGGTACTGCACGAGGACGCCGGACACCTGGTCATTGAGGTCGAACTGCTCACCGCGCGCGATGCGCAGCTCGACGCCCATCGACTCGCAGCGCGTCTGCAGCACGGCGATCGTCTGCGGGTGCACGTCTTCAGCACATACAAACACGGGTCGCTTGCCGCGCGCGATCCCGTGGCACATCGCCATCGCCTCGGCGGCGGCGGTGCCTTCATCCAGGAGCGATGCGCCCGACAGCGGCAGGCCCGTCAGGTCGCTGACCATCGTCTGGAAGTTGAGCAGCGCTTCGAGCCGGCCCTGCGCGATCTCGGCCTGGTACGGCGTGTAGGGCGTGTACCAGCGCGGGTTCTCCAGCACCTTGCGCAGGATCACCGGCGGCGTGATTGTGCCGTGGTAGCCCATCCCGATGAACGACTTGTAGACCGTGTTCTTCCGGCTCATCTCACGCAGGCGGGCGAGCATGTCGTACTCGCCCTGCGGCGCGCCGAGCTTCAAGGGCTCTTGCATCCGGATCGAGTCGGGCACGGTCGCGTCGATCAGGGCGTCCACGGAATCGAAGCCGCAGGCCTTGGCCATCTCGGCGAGCTCGCCGGGGTTGGGCCCGATGTGGCGGTCCAGGAAGATGTCGGTGGGGTCGAGGACGGAGCGTTTCGCTTCGCGGGCGAACTGGCCGTGGGACTCGTCAAAGGCGACTTCGGTGGGCGTCATGGGCGGGCTTTTCGTCGGTTGGGTGGGTTGAAAAAGCGGGCGAGATGCGATCATAGGAATCGCGGGGGGCAACATCAATACAGGCCGCGATCGATCCTACGCGGGGGCGTCGTCGTGGGGTCTTGTTCTTGGTTTTGCCGGGGCGCGTTACTTGGCGGGGGTGAGCGCTTTGGGCTTGGGCAGGTCGGCGGTCAGCTCCTCGCGGGCCTGCTGCCACGCCTGCTCGTAGGGGGCTTTGCGGGCGGCGGCCTCAAATGCGTCGGTCGTGTACATGCTGTTGAGCGCGGCGCCCTCGGCACAGATCAGCTTGATCGCCAAGGCCTTGCCCCCGCGCAGCACGGTAAAGGCGATCTCGTCTCCGGCTTCGTGGGCGGCGATGCGCCAGCGGACCCAGGCGGTGATGTCGTGCTGCTGGTGGGCATCGGACAGGCTGCGGCCGTCGATCTCGACGATGATGTCGCCCTTGCGGAGGTGCGCGTGGCCCGGGAAGCCGGGCATGGTTGCGATGACGGCGACGCCCGACAGGTCGGCGTGGGGGTTGTCGCGGGCGAGCACGGGCTCATAGGAATACCCGATCGCTGCGGTCGTGCGGGCATTGGCCTGCCGCTGCAGGTCGACGCCGTCCGCCGGATCGCCTTCCGGTTTCTGCGCGACACCAAAGTCTCGCTCGCGGAGTTCACGCAGCACGTGGTGCTCGGCTACACGGATCAGTCGGTGTCGCTGCTCGGGCGAGGTGGCGTTTTGGAGCAGCTTGTTTAGCTCAGCGCGGCCCAGCGTATTGTCGCTCAGCAGATAAGCCTCGGCGGCTTGACGCACCGCGAAGTCTTCGTGGTTGAGTCCCGAGACCACGTCCGCGCGCGTCCGCTCGTTCCAGGGATTTGTATAGGGCTCTGCCTCGATCCCGGCCGGCTGGGCGGCGCGTTCTTGGGCGATCACGCCGGGCTGGAGCTGACGCTTACGCCGCAATTCGATAATCCGCCGTTGGACCTCTTCGAGCTGTCGTCGCTCTTCCTGGTTGCGCTCATGCGGGTCTTCGATCTCTTCGATCTGTATCTCGAAGTCCTTGAACAGATCGCGGATGGCCTGCTCGGCCTGGTCTTCCAAAACCTGTTGTTCTTCGGCCGGGCGCTCGGCGTCGCCCTGGGCAAGAGCACCCCCCGCGGTGCAGAGCGACAGGAGCCCAACGAGCAATGGCTTCCCAGCGATACGCCTGGCGTGTTTCATCACGTCTTTAGTTTAGCCAACCCGTGGGTGGATGGAAATGTTTCGTCACGAATCTCCCGTGCGCCGGGCCGCATCGCCCCGTATCGTTGCGCAGGGCGGCTATTCGTCGAGCATCTCGACGAGCTTGCCAGATTGTTCGACCAGCCAGGCGCACTTGCGTCGGACCATCTCGAGGAACACCCCGCCGGACATCCGAGAGAACATGCCGGTCCGCGCGATCGGGATGACCGACTCGGCGATGAGGGCCTGGATCATCAGCCAGGGCACGATCCGCAGCTCCGCTCGGGTCATCACCGTCTCGGGCACCGAGTCGTAGCCCAGCAGAAAGCGTTTGAATCGCGCCAGGTCGATTCCATCAGGCCAGGTCAATGGGTCCTCGCCGCCGCCCAGGATCGAGAACTGCAGTGCCCCGTTGGCGACATCGATCACGCGCTGGTGGATGCGTGCGGTGTCGTAGTCGATCACCGCGACGACGCGCTGGCCTCGGAAGAGCATGTTGCCCGGGTGCCAGTCGCTGTGCACGATCTGCTTGGGCCAGTCCAGCATGCCCGCCGACTCGACGCGGTGCACGGCGTCGTCGTAATACGTCTGCAGCGTCTTGATCAGCTTGTCGTTTTCGATCGCCTGCTCGTTGGTCTGCGTCGGGTTCTTCTTGGCCAGCGTCGTGGGGATCGCCCGGCAAGCGTTGTAGACAGACTTGGCGTTGTGGTATGAGCTCGTTGACGGCTCGTGGTCGGACTTGTAATCCAGCAGCAGCTTGTGCATCAGCGCCAGTGCCTTGCCCGCGTCCTGCGTCGCCTCGAGCGACTGGTCGTAAGGCGTGCCCTGGATGTATTCGAACAGCTCGTAGGTGAACTCGCCGAGCCGGAGCATGGAGTTGTTGGCGTTGCGTGTGCCGATGAGGTGTGGCAGCGGGAACTGGCGGGCGGCCAGGTGCAACTGGATGCCGTGACAGAACGCGACCTTGTCCGGGTCGTCCTTGCCTTGGGCACGGCGCTTGAGCAGGAACGGGCCGCGCTCGGCCTTGATCAGCAGCTTGGGTGCCCGACGCGAACCACGAGGGAACTCGCGGATGCGTTCGATTACGCCCAACTCGAAGTGACTGAGCACGATCGCCAACTCGTCGGCCGCGAAGGTCTGCCGCCCGTCGCCGCCCGATCGGCCGGTGCCCGACATTGACACCGACGAGAGCCCGCTCGCCCCGCTCTGCCCCGAGGGGTTGGATCGCGGGTCGCCGTTGGCTTGGGGTTTCTTCGAGCCGGATTGAGCAGCGGGGTCGGGCATACGTTCAACACATCAAGACGGGGCAAACCAGCCCGCATTTTACGCGGAATCAAAGCGCACGACCGATCGCCGCTTGAACGAGTAGATCGGCGAGGTGTGTAACGCACTTGATCTGCGCTTGCCGTCATTCGTCAGGAGTCGGCCTGATGTCTTGGAATCCGCTGGTGCCCAGGACGCTTGTGCCCAGCAGCTGGCTGTCGATCAGCTCGGTCAGCAGGACGGGGCCGGTGAATGAACTGGGGCTTCCCCTCTGGAGGCGTTCGTTGATCTCTCGCTGCTTCGCGTCGATCGCGGATTCGCCCCGTTCGACGCGGACGACGCCGGTGCTTGAGCCCCCGCTGCTGGTCCGCCGGGAGACCCAGAGCACCTTGCCGGTTTCGTCCAGCCATTGAAACTCGGTGGTCTCTCTCTGCTCGGTGATGGTGCCTTGCTGGATACCGCCGAGGCCTAAACTTTGGACATCCTGAGACGTTGACTCGGTGCTCTGTGTGATGCGCAAGACAAACGTTGCCTGTTCGTCGTAGGTCAATCCGGCCGCTTGCAGCTTGTTGTCAATACTCGCGCGCATGGCCTGGTCGTTGCGCACGCCCGACAACTCGTAGCGGACCTTCGCGCCGGGGCCGATCAACCATGTCGTCGGCTTCGCGGTGTCCGGGTTGCTGGACGCCTTGCGCTTGGCCCGATCCACCGGTGCGCTCCCGGCGAGCAAGAAGACGTCCTTCTTCCCGTTGCGCCTTGGCTCGCAATGCCAAAGCGTCTGCCCGGACTTCGTCCCGACAACCCGTACCCGGCCGAGTGTGCCGGCGTCGGTCTTGTAGGCCCAGAGATGCCTGCCCGTCTGGCTGTCGACGACGTTCGTGTCAATCAGCAAGTAACGGTCATCAAGCCAAGCCAACGCGTATCGGCGGTACGACGAACCTTGTGCAGTTGGCATCAGGTTGTTGTGCAGCAACTCATTGTTCTGCAGGTCGATGATCTGCAGCCGGGTGGTCTGGCCTTCATCGATCACGACTGCCGCCTTACCGGTGCTATGGGACAGAACGGCTTTCCTTGGTGTCCCCTGCGCAAACTCATAGCGCGCGACCGCGACGGCCGTCCTGGTATCGATCAGTTGCAATGCCGACCGCCCGCCATCCAGCCGCGCGAGCGTCAGCAGGTAACGCCCGTCCGCGGTCATGTTGTCCAGCGAGTTGCACACCCGGCCCTTGTCGATGAGCGTGTTCGTATCCGTGTCGATCAGGCAGGCCACGCTTTTGTTGTTCCGGACCCAGAGTCGGTTACCGTGCACCAGCGCGGCCTGGACGATAGCTGCCTGGGTCGAACCGCTGGACTCTTCCTGCTTGATGCGCCAGCTCTTGAGCACGTTGCCCGAGTCGATATCGACCAGGTTCAGCCGGAACCGGCCGGAGCGCCCGAGCATCTGCTTGCCGTCGCCGGAGAGCCACATCGGCATCATCGGCGCGGGGAGCTTGATCTCCTTGGCCCCGCGCTTGCCCTGGATGTGGATCTGGAAGAGCCGGCCGTCGGGATGGTGCACCAGCGCCAGACCGCGGTCGTCGGGCCGGGTCACGCGGAACGCGTCGGTGTCATTGAGGCCCGGGCCGTGGTCGATCGACGCGCCGGTGGGGAACTCGATCTTCACCGGCTTGGGGTTCGGGCGCATCGTCTGTCCAGTAGTGATCTGGACCGGGTTGTCCTGCGCGGCCTGCGGGTCGAACTCAAAGTCGCCCGGGCTCGCGCTGCTGTAGAGCGTCTGCTCCAGCGGGGGCAGGTTGGTCTCGACGATATCGATCCCTGTCGCCAGCGCGGTGAGCGACTTGGTGAGTTTGGCCACATCCACGTCCGCGACGCCCAGCCGGTTGGCCTTCTGGTTACGGCTGTTGGTTTCTTTCTCGATCCGGATCCCGATGTTGCCGTGTAGCATCTTGACAACCTTGTCTTTGCTGTAGTGGTTGTCGCCCTGGTAGGTGCTAAAGGCGTTGCCGGTGCTCATGTCGACGAAGACATCGCCATCGAAGCAGGCCAGGTGCTGGTTGTCGATCAGCATGAAGCGTTTGAGGCGCACATTCCGGTCCAGGAGTTCGGTGTTGATATCGGCTTGCGCGATGCGCTCTCCTGTCGCGGCGTCCCAAAGCACCACCTTCTTCCCGGAGTCGAATGCCGCGCCAAGGCGGCTGCCATCGGGGCTGAACGACAACCCCGAGCAACCGGACACCCCCTCTTCAAGCATGATCCGGCCGACCGCCTGCCCGTTCGTGGTGTCGAGCAGGTTGATGTGCTTCTGCTTGTAACCCCCCGTTGTGAAGGCCAGGTATCGCCCGCCGGGTGAGAGCGTGGCGAAATCGTCGAACCCGCGTGCGTCTTTGATCGTGCCGCTGGCCCAGGCCTGTTCGCCGCTCTTCAGGTCGTATGCAACGACACGCCCCTCGTCCGAGTCGCGCTCCAGATAGAGCATCTGATCGTTCGAGCTGAACATCAGGCGTTGGTCGGACGGTCGGTCTTCACTGAGCTGCAGATACAGTTTGGAGCGGTCCTTGTCGTTGCTGTAGATGAAGGCGTAAGTGCCGTTGCTATCGCGTCCGAGGATGGCGATGTGTTTGCCGTTGGGGCTAAGCGTTTTCGCGTTCTCCCCGGAGGTGGTGTAGACCCCCTTGATGTCGGGCTTCTTGCCCTTGAGTTGCCAGAGCGGCTTGCCGTTTCGCACATCGATGACGAAACGCCTGTGGCTGTCCAGGCTGTTCTCGCCGATCGCGATAAACGGGCTGGGCGTCGCGGGGATGACCAGGTCGTCGTCGAACTTGTCGTTGATGTTCAGGTCTAGCCGGGGGTAGGGCTCAAAGGCCTCGGCGAGCGGGTCGGGGGTGACGGCCCACGCGATCGCCGGGTCAGGCTGGTCCGTCGTTGGGTCGATTGACTCGGGCGGCGTCGGGCGGTCTGGCCGGGGGTTCTCCGGCTCGGGGAAGGGGAAGGGGAAACGGGGCACGTCCGGCCGATCGGTTTCGTCGGGCACCAACGGGTCGGGCGTCAGCGGGTTGTTTCGTTCGGGCGGCGTTGGACGGTCGGGCCGAGGCGGTTGGCCAACCGCCTCGTTGGCCCAGGCGGGGGTGGTGCCGGGGACGGGCTGGAGCGTGAATGCGTTTTCGTCTTTTTTGTCGTCGTTTCCGCCATCGCCGAGGAACACGGCCACCGCGACAAAGATACCGATCACCAGCATCGCCGCCCCGCCGATCATCGCGGCGATCTTGACCGGGAAGGGCTTGCTCCGGCGCTGCGACGAGTTGGGGTCGAAGCTCATCGGGAACGGGTCGGCTGCCGGCGCGGCCGGCGTGTTGTCTTCAGGCGGGGCGAGGTCGGCGAAATTAATCTCACTTGAGTCATCGAGCAGCTCGGCCTCGGGCAGCGGCACCTCTATCATCGCGCCGCACGCCTTGCACTTGAGCTTCTTGCCCGCGGTCTCAGCCGGCACACGGTACGACTTGCTGCAGGATGGGCAGTTGACCTTCAAACTCATCGGATGTGCTCCCGGCTTGCGTAATTCGTTGTCTGATCAAACGCCTACTCGACGTTCTGCACCTGTTCTTTGATCCGATCGATCGCGCTCTTGAGCTCAACGACGCATCGGCTGATCTGCGCGTCGTTGCACTTGCTGCCGATCGTGTTGGACTCGCGGAGCATCTCTTGGGCGAGGAAGTCCAGCGTCCGGCCAGCGGGCTCGTCTGCCTCGGCATCAATCACCTCGCGGAACTGGTCCACGTGCCCGGTCAGGCGTGTGATCTCCTCGGCGATGTCCGCGCGGTCGGCAAAGACCGCGACTTCCTTCAGCAGGTCCGGCTCGTTGATCTTCAGCTCGGCCTTAGCGATCAGCTCGCCCACGCGCTTGGTCAGTTTGTCGTGGTACTCGTCGATCACGCGCGGGGCCCGCTCGCGGATCACCGACAACCGATCGAGGATCACATCCAGTTGCGTCCCCAGATCGTCGGCCAGGGCAACGCCCTCGACGGTGCGCATCTGTTTAAGTTTGGCCATCGCCTGTTCGAGCAGGCCGAGCACGACGGGCCGGGCTTCTTCGAGGACCTGCTCGTCGTTATAGGCTGGCTGCAGCACGCCGGGCAGCGCGAGCAATTGAGTGAGGTCGATGTTGACCGCCTGGTCGTGGACCTTGTTGCGGACGGTTTCGAGGTGGCCGAGGTACGACAGCAGGACGTTCTCGTTAATGCGGGAGGCGGCGCGTTCTTCGTCGAGCCGGACCTTGACGGTGAGGACGAAGGACCCGCGGGCGACGGACTTGCGCAGGGCCTGCTCGAGTTCGGCCTCCAGGGCGCTGAGCTCGTCGGGCAGGCGGCTGGAGAGCTTGAAGAACTTGTTGTTGAGGCTCCGCAGTTCGAGGGTGAACCCGACGCCGTTGGCCCCGGCGGATGCTTCACCGAAGCCGGTCATAGAGTGGATCATGCTGAAATGCCTTGCGGATGGGCGGGTCAAAGTACAGAAGCATGATACAGGATCACCTGTCACGAAAGGCATCAAACAAACCGGGCCAGCGCGTCGGCGCCGGCCCGGGGTCGTTTGATTCGGTTATCGCAATCAGCAGTAGGCTTACTCGGCCGGCGCGGGGGCTTCAGCTTCAACCTCGGTTTCAGCTTCGTCTTCGGCCTCTGCTTCTGTCTCTGTCTCTGCTTCGGGATCAGTGTCTTCGTCGCTCGCGTCGCCTGCACCTGCCGTGGGGGCTTCGCCCTCGCCCTCGACCTGCTCGGCATCGTCGTCTGCGGGCGCGTCGTCGCCGTCGGCGTTGATCGCCAGGGTCATGCCGCCGGCCAGCGCCAGGAAGGCGATGAAGAGAATCACGGTGACGATGGTCAGCACGTTGCCGACGCCGCCGCCGATGAACGCCTGGCTCGAGCCGCCGCCCGCACCACCGCCGAAGGCACCGGACAGGCCGCCGCCCTTGGGCTTCTGGATGAGGATGACGAGCATCATGATGATGCAGATGGCCGTAAAGATGATCGCCGAAAGCCAGATCCCCCAGCCGGGCGCTTCGCCGCGGGCGAGTGTGTTGAAGATGAGGTCAGTTGCTTGCATCGCTTGTTCTTTCTCGTGTCGTTTTGCTTTGCGTCGTTAAGTTCAGGCGGGCACGGCCGCGGCGTCGATGATCGCGGCGAAGTCGTCGGCCTTGAGCGAGGCCCCGCCGATCAGTCCGCCGTCGATATCGGGTTGTGCGAGCAGCTCGGCCGCGTTGCCCGGCTTCATCGAGCCGCCGTACTGGATACGGACGCCGTCGGCGACGTCTTGATTAAACATGAAAGCAATCGCCTGGCGGATCACCATGTGTGCTTTTTGTGCGTCGTCGGGGGTCGCGGTCTTGCCGGTGCCGATCGCCCAGACCGGTTCGTAGGCGATGGTGACGCGCTTCATCTGCTCCTCGGTCACACCCGCAAGCCCGTATCCGAGCTGGCCGGTATTGATGTAGTCGGTCTTGCCGGCTTCGCGCTGCTCGATCAACTCGCCGATCGCGAGGATGACGTCCATGCCCGCTTCAAGCGACGCGAGGACCTTGTCGTTGATTAGCGGATCGGTCTCGCCGATGACGTGCCGGCGTTCGGAGTGGCCGACGAGCACGGTCGTGACGCCGCAGTCCTGGAGCATGGAGAGGCTGACCTCGCCGGTGTACGCGCCGTTGGACGCGGTGTAGACGTCCTGTGCGCCGATCGCGATCGGGGCGCCCTTCTGGTGCAGCACGCTGGCGACGGGCAGCAGGTAGGGGAACGCGGGGAAGACCGCGACCTGGACCGCGTCGGACGTGACCTTGTCGGCCAGCTCGGACGCCAATGCGACCGCATCGTCCTGGTGGAGGTTCATCTTCCAGTTGCCACCGATAAACGGCCTACGGGTACTCACAGGTCAGCTCCAGCGATTGGGTTTGGGGTAGCCACGGGCCGCCGCCCGCGCGAATCGGGGATTATAGCGGAAATGGCCGGGCCAGACGCGTACCAGACGCTTCGACGTCGCTCAGCGTCGGCGTGGTCACGTTTGTACAGGATTTCATGCCTCCGACGCCTTCAGCAGCCCTTTTGCCCCTTGCCCATCCAACTCATTCACCAGCCGCTTGACCAGCCGGCGGAGCTCCTGGGTCTTGCAGCGCTCGTCGGCCTCGATCAGTTCGGAGCCGTCCGGTGAGAGCACGCGGACACGCAGGCGGAACCAGTGCGAGTCTGCGTTGCGCTTGGCCTGGGTCTCGCTGGGATCGACCTGCTCGGCCAAGACCGCGATCGAGGAGTGGCAGTCGGCGCCCAGGCCCGAAACCACTTCGCGTTCGGCATGGATTGCCGTTGATGTCGCCGGGTCGTTCAGGGGCAATAGCCGCGTCAGCGACACGTGATCGTCCCGCCGGCACTGGATGCCCAGTGCGCCCTGGCACGCGGCGGGCAGCATCGCTTCGACATCCAGCGGCTTGCTTAAGTAGTCGCGGTGGCCTAGCCGGCTCAAGCCCGCGGCGGCCAGCAGTGTCGCGTCGTGCAGGGCGCCTTCGCCCATGACTTTGCTTAGGCGCGTGTCCACGTTGCCTCGGATGGTTTCGAGGGTGAGGTCGGGGCGAACGCGTTTGAGCTGGGAGGCCCGGCGGGGGCTGGACGTGCCGACGTTTGCGCCTTTGGCCAATTCGTCGATGTTGATCGCGCCGTTCTTGCCGATCAACACGTCGCGCACATCTGCGCGACGGGGCACCGCGGCGATCTGCAGCCCTGGGGTGATTTCGTCGGCCGGCAGGTCCTTCATGCTGTGGACCGCGATGTCGGCGTCGCCATTGAGGACGATCTTCTCCACCGATTTGGTGAACAACCCCTTGCCCCCCACCGCCGACAGCGGGCCCGACTGGATCCGGTCGCCGTCCGACTCGACCCAGACGTATTTGACCTCGAGCGTCGGGTTGAGCTTGCCCAGGCCTCGGCCGACCATCTGAGCCTGGACCCGCGCGAGCGGGCTGGTCCGGGAGGCGATGACGATGGGTTTTTTGCTGCGACGCATATTGAGATAACTTCCAGTTCGGACACACTATACAAACCACGGCGCAGGATGCGGCACAAGAATGAAGCGCCGCGGCTTGCCGCGTATTGGATCGGAATTCTGTGTCATCCGCGCGGCAAGCCGCGGCGCTTCATCGCAGTACAATCACACGCATGACCACCGTCCTGCTCATCACGCTGATCGTCCTGGTCCTCGTCGCGATCGCTCTGCAGGTCGTCACGCTCCGTCGCCGGGTGCCGGGCCAGGCCTCCGACGCCTCGCCCGCGCTGGACCGTATCGAGGCGTCGCTTAAGGCATTGCCCACCGCGACGCACCTGCGCGAGGAGGCCGCCGCGTCACGCAAGGAGCAGGCGGAGCGCGCCAAGGCCGACCGCGAGGAGCAATCCGCGCAGGCCAAGTCGCAGCGTGAAGAGCTATCTAAAAAGTTTGCCGACTTCGGCAGCAAATCCTCGGCCGACATCGAGATGCTGGGCAAGTTCCAGCGCGACCGACTCAAGGACTTCGCCGACCAACTCACCAAGCTCACCGAGGCGAGCGAGAAGAAGGCGGATGCGTTGAAGCAAGTGGTCGAGAAGAAGCTCGAACATTTGCAGCAGTCCAACGAGCAGAAGCTCGAGAAGATGCGCCAGACGGTGGACGAGAAGCTGCACAAGACTCTTGAGACACGCTTGGGCGAGTCGTTCAAGATTGTCAGCGAGCGGCTGGAAAAAGTACACCAGGGTTTGGGCGAGATGCAGGAGCTGGCCGGCGGGGTCAGCGACCTGAAGCGCGTGATGTCCAACGTCAAGACGCGTGGCACGTGGGGCGAGGTGTTGCTAGGCAACCTGCTCGAACAGATCCTCACGCCTGAGCAGTACGAGAAGAACTGCAAGGTCCGCCCGCGCGCGGATGTGCAGGTCGAGTACGCGGTCAAGATGCCCGGCCCGGACGACGACGGCGGGCGGGACCACATCTACCTGCCGATCGATGCGAAGTTCCCGCGCGAGGCGTACGAGCGGCTGGTGCACGCGACCGAGGCTGCCGATGTCGACGCGCTTGAGCGGGCGCATAAGGAACTGGACACAATCATCCTCGGCTTCGCGCGTGAGATTCGAGAGAAGTACATTGCCCCGCCGTACACGACCGACTTCGCGATCTTGTTTGTGCCGACCGAGGGGTTGTACGCGGAGTTGCTACGTCGGCCGGGGCTTGCGGACCGCTTGCAGCGCGAGTGCCGGGTCAACCTCGCGGGCCCGACGACACTGGCGGCGCTGCTCAACTCGCTGCAGATGGGCTTTAGAACGCTGGCGATCCAGAAGCGCTCGGGCGAGGTGTGGAAGCTCCTGGGCGGAGTCAAGACGGAGTTCGGCCGATTCGAGGACTGGATCGCCGCGGTGCAGAAGAAGCTGGCCAGTGCGAGCAAGGAGATGGACAAGGCCGCCGTGCGTACCCGCCAGATCACCAAGAAGCTCTCGAAGGTTCAGGAACTGCCGACGGGTGGGGATCCATCGCCTTTGGCGGTGACCGAAGCGCTTGAAGACGATGCGGATGCGGAAGGCGGCGATGCCGAACCTTCAATCTTCAGCGGCGAAGCTTGATTCGTCTACACGGTGGGTGGAATACAACGAAGTGTCCGATGGTTATCCCTGTACGCGGTTTTTCGCGTGGTGAAGACCAAGGCATGAATGTGACGCAAGACAACCCGGCGACGAAACGCCCGGTCCCCACGGGCTGGATTATCGCGGTGGCACTGGTGCTGCTGGCGTGGGTCGGGGCATATGCGCTGCGCGGGGGCGGGGAGAAGGCCGTGATCCCCGGCTGGCAGGACGGGATGCCCGCAGGCCAAGCGGCTGCCAACGAGAAGGGCCGGCCGATGATCGTGCTCTTCACCGCGGGTTGGTGTCCGCCTTGCCAGGCGCTGAAGAAGAACGTGCTGACCAAGGCCGAGGTGCAGGACGCGTTGCAGGCCGGCTTCGTGCCGGTGCAGATCGACCTGACCGATCAATCGCCGCAGAACCCCAACATTGCAGTCGCGCAGCAGTACGGCGTGTCGGGGATCCCTACGGTGGTCGCGATGTCCGCTGACGGTCAGCCGATCGAGTCGTACCGGGGTAAGCACACGGCCGAGGGGTTTAACGCCTGGCTGTCGCGCTTGGCAAGTGATTGAACTGTATGTGCAGTGAATGACGCGATGCTATCAACCCGCGGCGGGGATCTCTGGCATCACCACGGCCAGCGTTACGTTCAATGCGTTGAATACCGCGTGCGCGATGATCGGCGTCAGCAGTGAGCCGGTGCGCTCATACACGTAGCCGAACACCAGGCCAATGGCGAACAGCGGGATGATCCACTGCCAGGGGACGACGGACCAGTGGATGACCGCGAAGACGGCCGAAGCAACCAGCAACGCCGGCCAACGCATCCCTTTGAATAGACGCAGCAGGCTGGTCTGGAACAACCCGCGGAACACGAGCTCTTCGAGCAGGGGCGCGAGGATGACCGCGCCGATGACGATCTCGACGAGCAGTTCGGTGCTGAAATCCTCGCGCAGCTGTTTGAGCAGGTCGTGCGCAACGGGGTCAACGGGTTTGCCTTCGATCGCGAAGCTGATGGCGTTTACGATCAGGCCCACGCCGCCAGCGAGGCCTAGCCCGACGATGCCCGCGGCGACTCCCCACATCAGATCGCGTGCGGGGTGGCGCGGCAGCAGGCCGATCTTTCGCAGGCCTGCGGGCACCTGCAACGCCTGACCGATCAGGAGCCCGGCGAGCATCAGTGGGAACAGGCCGGCGACCAGTTGCATCGCCTTGGGGCTCTTATCGCTGACGACGAGCAGGCAGGCCGAGTAGAGCAGTGTGCCGACGATCCCGACGAGGTAGAGCCTTGGCGGCAGCCCAAGGTCGCGCGTCGGGCCCAGCGCGAGGCCCTTCTCGCCGAGCCTGCCCTTAAAGAGCAGGATGCCGAGGGTGCTCAGCGCAAGCGCGATCAGGCCGTAGGTCAGGATCGCGAGCAGGATGGTCAGGACTTGGTCGCTCATGGGGGCTGCAGCTTAGGCCGTGTACGAATGCCCGTCATCTTTTCATTGCGAAGGGCGTTAGGTCCGTGGCCGATTCCGCTGCGATGACTTGCCCTGATCGTTACAGACGGACCCACGGCGGTGGTGAATTGCGGCATCCGCGCGGATCACGCGCGGGCCGATGCACCGATGGGTCGATAACGCTCGGGGAACCGGAGGCGAAACGATGAAGACCAAGTTCAGGCTGAGGCTGAGATACATCCTTTTCGGCACGGTAGTAGTCCTGCTGCTGGGCGTGGGGCTGACGATCTATCTGCTTCAGCGCGAGCCCGCGGTGTGGCGCGATGCGCAGCAGCTGCTGGAGCGCAACTCTCCCGAAGAGCAGGAGCAGCTCACACGCGATCTGCTGCACCAGCTCAACTCGCCCGGCGATGTCGAGTCTGTTCAATTCCTCGACCACAAGAACACTTACGGGAAAGGCGAGAGCAAGGTCGCGATCTATGACGACCCCCTCGCAAAGGAACACGTGGACGAGACGTTTGATATGCGCTTAACGAATCAGGACCTCATCCTGATGGTTCGGACGTTTGTTGATGAGTGGGCCATCCAACGAGGCTATGAGGTGCCGCCAAGCATGGTCTACCCGGTGGCGATGGTGGACCACGGCAAGCTGATGGTCGCGTTTACCGTAAAGGTCGGGAGCTGGCACCAGGTGTTCTCCGGCGAGGTGAAGCTGCAGTTCGATCCCGACGGGATGGGGTCTGGCCAGGTGGTGGATCTGTACGCGGGGTCCCTACCCATTTCGGTGCTGATGGTCGGTGAGCTACTGCACCAGCAACTGCCCAAGAGCCACTCGGCCGCTGCGGAGCGGATCGGCGAATGGGTCGCCAAACTCGATCACTTTGAGTTCCGCCCGACGCTGGAGCTGCAGCACCGCCGACGAGCGCGTGTGCTGGCGATGGACGTTGGCGAGCAGGACCTGATCCTGACCATGCGTCTGCAGGACCATCAGACCTATCGGCAGCACAACGCGCTGATGAAGGCGGGCAAGGTCGCGGTCACCGATTCGTTCAAGGCCGTGCAATGGGACGGCAGTGCGTTCGCGGATGTACCTACGACAACAGACTGATTGACCGGTCGTGAAAGCTTCCCGGACGAAGCGATAAGCGGTATAAACGCGGTATGAAACGTCGCGATCTCGCCCTCGCTCTTTTACTGCCGTTGTTTCTGGCGGCCTGCAGCACCACATCAAACACGTCGAGGGACCAGGTTCAGACGCCTACGCGCGTCAACGTCCTGATGATCTCGATCGACGACCTGAACGACTGGGTTGGTTGCCTGGGCGGGCACCCGCAGACGCGGACGCCCAACATCGACCGGCTGGCGACTCAGTCGGTGCTGTTTACCAACGCGCACAGCCCCGCGCCGTCATGCAACCCCTGCAGAACGGCCGTACTCACTGGGGTCGCGCCGTGGCGCAGCGGGGTCTACAACAACGGGCCGAAGTGGCGCGACGCGATGCCGGACGTCGTCACCTTGCCGGCGCACTTCCGGCAAAGCGGATACACCTGCCGGGGTGGCGGCAAGTTCTTCCACCACTTCCAGAACGATGTCGAGGGCTGGGACACTTATTTCCCCGAGGTGCAGCAGGAATTCCCCGAGGGATCTTTTGCGCCCAAGGATTTGACCTACCGGTACAAGCCGACCAACGACCGGTGGTACCGCGAGTTTGTCTGGGGCCCGTTCCTGCCCGAGCACGACGCGAACGAGCACGGCGACCAAGCGACGGTCAACCACATCATCGGGCTGCTCGATGAGATCCCAAGCAACGAGCTGTTCTTTATGAACTGCGGGATCTATCGGCCGCACGTCCCGTGGTACGTTCCGCAGAAGTATTTCGATGCGTTCCCGTTTGATCGGGTCCAGCTCCCGCAGAGCGTAGAGGGTGACCGCGACGATCTTCCCGCCAAGATCAGGGCGCGGACCGGGCGCGATCCCTACTACAAGGCGCTCGACGAGGCGGGGGTACACCGCGAGGCGACGCAGGCCTACCTTGCGAGCGTGCTGTACATGGACGACATGGTTGGGCAGGTGCTTGACGCGCTGGACGATAGCGAGCACGCGGAAAACACGGTCGTCGTGTTCTGGTCGGACCACGGCTACCACATGGGCGAGAAGCAGCGGTACCGCAAGTTCTCGCTGTGGGACGACTCGACAAAGGTTCCGGTGATCATCCGCCTGCCAAAGTCAATGCGGATGGATTGGGCCGCGGGCCAGGCCTGCCACGAGGCGGTGAGTTTGCAGGACCTGTACCCGACGGTCGTGGAGTTGGCCGGGCTTGAGCCGCCGCACGCGTTGGATGGCCAGTCGCTTGTCCCGTTGTTGGTCGATCCTTCATCTGATCGTGAAGCGCCGGCCGTCACGGTCAACGACTGGAACACCGCCTACGCGGTCCGCACCGAAAAGTGGACCTACATCAAGCGGGAGGACGGCGAAGAACTGTACGACCGCGAATCAGACCCGCATCAGTGGCACAACCTCGCGGGCGACCCCAAGCACCGCAAACGGATGGACAGGCTGGCGAAGCACATCCCCGGCAAGCAGGCGGAGGTGTTCCGCAGTACGAAGTGATCGCGTGTTTTACTTCACCGCGCCGATCACCACGGGCTTGCTGATGCGGTCGGCGATGATCTGGTCCGTCGCGTTGCGGGCGATGTCGGTGGCGGTGATCGCCTCTTCGCCCGTACACAAATCGCCGGGGTCGTCGTTCTGTAATGCGTTGGCGAAGTGTTCGTACATGGTGGCGAAGTTTTTCTCGCCGGTGTGCGTCAGCTTCTCGGTGAACTGGTGGGTGCGGAGCTCGAAAACATTGGTGTTGCGTTCGTAGCGGATGATGCCGTCGGTGCCGATGAGTTCGTAGACGAACTCGTTGTACTTATCGCGCGTGGTGTGGCCGTAGGAGTAGGACATCTCGACCATGGTGTGTGCGCCGCAGTCATGGTCCATGTGCAGGAAGACGTGGTCGGGCGCGTCATATTCGTCCGCCCAGGAGCCATGGCCGTGGTAGCGGGTGACCGGCGAGTTGAGCCACCACTGTGCCAGATCGATCTGGTGCACCCCGCAGTCAACCATCGGCCCGCCTTCGAGCATCCGGTCGATGCGCCGCTGGTACTTGACCCATTTGCCGTCGGCGTCCTGCTCGTATTTGCCGTGGCAGTCCCAGTTGTAGATCAGCCGGAGGGTGCGGGTCTCGCCGATCGCGCCATCGCGGACGAGATTGCGAATGGTCTGGGCGCAGCCCGAGAAGCGGTAACAGAACCCAACGTAGAGCGGCAGGTTAGCCTCTTTCATCAGGTCAACGATCTGCTGCGCCTCGTCCGCGTCCATCGCCAGGGGCTTTTCGCACAGTGCGGGGAGCTTGTGTTTTGCGCAACCCCTGATGTTGTCCAGGTGTACCGGCGCGGGCGAACAGATCGAGACCGCGTCGAGTCCGCTCGAAAAGAACGACTCGGCATCGGTGTATCCCTGCGGAACACCGAACCGGCGCTGGTAGTCTTCCAGTTGTGAACGGTTGGGGTCCATCAATGAGCGGACGTCAAACCGCTTACTGTCGCGTAGGGGTGGCAGGTGGCCGTATTCAGAGACAACGCCACAGCCCATTACACCGATCTTAATTGCAGACATTCAAACCGCTCCCTGAGGGTCGGCGCCATCATAGCGACGCATGACGGGTTACAAATTACCCTGCTTGTCAGGTCAATACCTGATTCTGCTCTACAGACCACAATATCGCCCAACTTGGCTCATGAAACCAGTACGATTGAACAGATACTGAATCTAATGAATTTTATAAATCATGCATCGCATATGGATTGGCTTGAAGAATAAACACATTTAGCAATCGAACATTTGGGGCATGGCGTAATTTCGTGCCCCAGCTTAACCCCAGTTGGCGTGAACCCGACCCCCCCCGACACGCTGGCTGGGGCTTTTTTGTAGTTTGATGGTGAGTTGCTGACCGCTTGTTGGATAGATGCTCTGCCATTACTTCTTTGAGCTTTAGCCATGAAACAGAATACGTGTTGGACGACGTGGTTTGCCTTGGGTTTGTTTGTTTTGCTTCACGCCAATTCGGTGAGGGGCGAAGAGCCCCCTGCCGGGATGTCTGTCCCGCTGAGCGAACATGTCCTCTATCAACCCGGGCCCTACACGCTCGGTCCGGATTCGCTCCCGCAGAACGACACCCCGCGCGGCACGATCACCCGGCACGTCTGGACGGACAGCAATGTCTACCCCGGCACGCTCCACGAGTACTGGGTTTACGTCCCCGCACAATACGACAAAGACAACAAGCAGCCCGCCGCGGTCATGGTTTTCCAGGATGGCCACGCCTATGTCGGTGATGAAAGTAATTTCCGCGCGACGACGGTGATGGACAACCTCATCGCGGCCGACGACATGCCTGTGACCCTCGGCATCTTCATCGAGCCGGGCCACAAGGGCGACGCGCTGCCCAAAGGCTACTGGGGTAAGCGCAACAATCGCAGCGTCGAGTACGACACGCCCGATGACACCTACGCGCGGTTCCTGATCGAAGAGATCCTGCCCGAGGTCGGCAAAACGTATCGCCTGACCGACAACCCCGAGCACCGCGCGATCTGCGGCACCAGCTCCGGCGGGATCTGCGCTTTCAAGACCGCCTGGCACCGCCCCGACGCCTTCCGCAAAGTCCTCTCCACCATCGGCAGCTTCACCAACATCCGCGGCGGACACGTCTACCCCGCGCTCATCCGCAAGGAAGACGCCCGGCCTATGCGCGTCTTCCTGCAGGACGGCATGAACGACCTGGACAACGCCCACGGCAACTGGTGGCTCGGTAATCAGCAGATGGCCCGGGCCCTGGCCTACAAAGACCGGTACGACTACCGATTCGTCGCAGGCGACGGCAAACACAGCTCAAAACATGGGGCCGCGATCTTCCCCGACGCCCTGCGCTGGCTCTGGCGGGGCTGGGATGAGGCCGAGGACTAAAGGAAAGTCACTTCAGGAAAGTTCGTTCCCCCTAAAAATAAACCGCCTCTAGCGAGCAGTGCTCAGCTAGAGGCAGCTTCCGGGGGCATAAATTCTCAAGTGCGGGAAGCAGATTAACGCGTCTGCGTGGGCCGTGCAAGTCCAAATGGAATGAGCCTCTGTCCAAGGCCCTAAAGCCGCAGATCGGCCTCTATTGGTCCGACAGGACCCTCTCCTCGCCCTCGGTCTTGGCGATCGTCACCGCGCCGACTGAATCGGAGAAGACGTTGACCGCCGTCCGCACCATGTCCAGCGGCCGATCGAACACGAACAGAAGGCCCAGCCCGGACGCCAGCAGCACGCCCTCGGGCAGCGCACCGGGAGGCAGCGCGTCCTGCACCGCGGTGAGGATCACGACGATCGCGACCAGCGACGCCGAGGGCACGCCCGCCACGCCGATGGAGGTGAGCACCGCGGTGACCACGATCAGGAACTGCTGAGCGAACGAGAGCTCGACGCCGAACGCCTGGCAGATGAAGATCGCCGCGACGCACTCATAGAGCGCCGTGCCGTCCATGTTGACTGTTGCGCCCAGAGGCAGCACGAAGCTGGTTGTCTTCCGCGACACCTTGGCGCGGTCTTCGACACACTCCATCGTCACCGGCAGCGTCGCACTGCTCGACGCCGTTGAGAACGCGGTCAACAGTGCCGGCAACATCGCGCGGTAGTGACGGATCGGGTTGACCCTTGCGACCAACAGCAGGATCAACGGCATGACCACGAGGAAGTGGATCATCAGCGCCAGCAGCGCGCCGCCTGCGAACGTCGTCAGGCCGGTGATAAAGACGTGCAGCCGGCCGTCGGGCACGAGCTTGGCGTACTGCTCACCGAGGGTCGCGGCGATGAGCCCGACGATCCCGATGGGCGCGAGCCTGAGCACGAAGTCGGTGATCGCGAGGGTGATGTCGTAGATGCCCTGCGTAAACGTCTTGACCGCGCGGGCCGGCTCGTTATCGCTTTTGCTTAGGAAATAGCCGATCAGGATCGAGACTACGATGAGCCCGAGCAGCTTGCCCTGCGCCGCGGCCTGGATCACGTTCGGCGGGACCATCTCCCGGAAGACGTCGAGGAAGTCCGTCGCCTGCTTGCCTCCGACCTTCTTGTCGACCGCGTCCTGGTCGCTCGCGAAGGCCGAGAGGTCCTGACCCTCGAGGATGCCCACGGTCTGGCCTGCGTCGTCGGTGGTCAGACCCGGTGTCAATGCGTTGACCACGGCCAGGCCGATCAGCACGCTGATCACCGACGTCGCGGCGTAGTAGCCCATCGTCTTGCCCGTTAGTCGGCCAAAGCCGGTCGCGCCGTCGCCCTGCTTCGTGAGGTTCGCGACCGCCAGGACGATGCTCGTGGTGACAAGCGGGACGATGATGAGCTTCAGGCCCTGGATAAACAGGTCGCCAGCAAGATCAAAGAACATATAGGCGTAGCTGGAGGTCGCGATCCCCGCGGCCTCGATCCCGCGCTGCTCAGCCGGGACATCTGCAGCCACCTGATCCACCGCCCACGCCCCGATGATGTAGCCGATCCCCGCGCCGATGATCAGCCCCAGTAGGATCTGCCAGTGCAGCGGCCAGCGCCACGGCGCGAGCCCGCCCTTGCGGTTGTTTGGATGGTCTGACGGGTCGGTCATGAATTGCGATCATAACAGCGTTGCACCCGCTGTCGCACGCCGGTAATCCCAGCCGATGAACAACTGCATCATCGGCGACTACAATCGCGCGAGCACGGAGGCCGCCCGCTTGCAACTGGACACGCTCATCAAAGACCTGCCGATCACCCTGCGCTCGGGCGCAGGCGATGTCGAGCTCACCGGCCTGACCGACGACAGCCGGGCGGTCGGCTCGAACAACCTCTTCATCGCAAGGCCCGGCGCTGACGGCGACCCGATGCGTTTCGTCGCCAGCGCGGTCGAAGCCGGCGCGACTGCCCTGCTCCTGCCCGATGGCGTCGAATGCGATGCGCCCGAACACGTCGCGGTGCTACAGGCCAAGCCCGGCACATTCGTCGACCAACGCCTGGCCGGCCAGCTCGCCGAGCGCTTCTACGCCCACCCTTCCAAGAAGCTCAAGCTCATCGGCGTCACCGGGACCAACGGCAAGACCACCACCGTCACCATCACCAAGCACCTGCTCGAATCCGCCGGCCACAAGTGCGGGCTCATCGGCACCGTCGAACTGGACACCGGCAGCGCCGCTGGCCCGACCCCCGCGACGCTCACCACCCCCGGCGCGATCCAGCTCACCCAACTCCTCACCGAGATGGTCGCCAACGGCTGCACCCACTGCGTGATGGAGGTGTCCAGCCACGCGCTGCACCAGGGCCGGGCGGATCATGTCCGCTTCGCCGCCGCCGCGTTCACGAACCTGACCCAGGACCACCTCGACTACCACGGCAACATGCAGGCGTATGCCGACGCCAAGGCGATCCTCTTTGAGTCGCTGGACAAGGACGCGGTTGCGGTTCTCAACGGCGATGACCCCTGGTCTGCGCGCATGGCACGCGGCTGCTGCTCAAACATCGCCTTCAGCGCCGTGCTCAAACCCGACGGCGAACTTCCACCGGACCAGATCGGCAAACGCCGATGCTGCGTCAGGCCTATCGAGTTGACCGCCGCGGCAAGCAAGGCCGAGTTCCATGGTCGGCTCGATTCGTTTACCGCCCTGCTGCCCATGCCCGGGCCGCACAATCTCAGCAACGCGCTGCAGGCCACCGCGCTCGCGCTCGTCGCCGGCGGGCTGAGCGCCGAACAACTCAAGCAGGGCATCGAAACCTGCAAGCCCGTGCCCGGCCGACTCGAACCCGTCGGCCCGGATTGGCCTCAAACACAGGGCGCAAGCTCCAAGTCACCAGACCCGCTGCCCACCGTACTCGTCGATTACGCCCACACGCCCGACGCCTTGGAAAACGTTGGCAAAGCCCTGCGCGATCTAACCAAGGGCAGGCTCATCACCGTCTTCGGCTGCGGCGGCGACCGCGACCGTGCCAAACGCCCGCTCATGTCAAAGGCCGCGCAGCAGTACGCCGACGTCGTCGTGCTGACCAGCGACAACCCGCGCACCGAAGACCCGCAGCAGATCCTCGACGATGCGGCAAAAGGTTTCGCCCCCCACGCCGACGCTGAACGCCGCGAAGCGTCTGGTACCGAACAACACACCATCGCCGACCGTGCCGAGGCCATCCGCTTCGCGATCAACGTCGCCGACGCGAACGACACCGTCCTCATCGCCGGCAAGGGCCACGAGGACTACCAGATCCTCGGCACGACCAAGCACCACTTCGACGACCGCGAGCAGGCCGCCGCCGCTTTACGAGAAAAGACTGCTGACGTATGAGTTTCTGGACCTATCAAAACCTCGCAGACGTCACGAAAGGCCAATGGCTCGTCGAGCCCGGCGACCTGAGCGCCGAAGTGACCGGCCTCTGGCACGACACGCGCGAGATTAAGCCAGGCCAGGCCTACCTCGCCATCGCCGGCGAGAATTTTGACGGCCACGATTTCGTCGACAAAGCATTCGACGCCGGCGCCGCTCTAGCGATCGTTCAAAGGGTGCCCCGGCAGCTTGCCGGCCGGGACGAGTCCTCTGCCACATCGCCCGGCCGGCAAGCTGCCGGGGCACCCGCACCTATTCTCAAAGTAGACGACACGGTCAAAGCCCTCCAGGACCTCGCCCGCGCCTACCGCGACGTGTTAAAGGAAGGCGGCTGCAAAGTCATCGGCATCGCCGGGTCCAACGGCAAGACCACCACCCGCCACCTCGTCCACCACGTGCTCACCCACGCGGGATTGAAAGGCACCCAGAGCCCCAAGAGCTTTAACAACCACCTCGGCGTGCCGTTGACGCTGCTGCAGGCCAAGCCGAGCGACGACTTCGTCGCCGCCGAGATCGGCACCAACCACCCCGGCGAGATCGATTTTTTATCCGCGATCGCAAGACCCGATATCGCGGTGATCACGAGCATTGGGGAAGAGCACTTGGAGTTCTTTAAGGACTTGGATGGCGTCGCCGAGGAAGAGTTTTCGATCTGCGATCATCTTACGGAAGAAGGTGTGGTGGTCGCGGGCCTGTTCAACTTCGACGAACGACTCAGGTATCGGCTGGACGGCCGACATGATTTGATGACCCCTTACGACGCCGATTGTGACCCGCCTGGCGGGATGCGACTGTTTGGTGAACACAACCGCGCGAATGCCAAGGCCGCGATCTGCGTTGCCGACCTCTTCGTTATCGATGAAGCGACACGGGACGAGGCGCTGTTGAGCGTCGAACCCGCGCCGCACCGCGGCGAGCTGATTCGGCTCGGTCACGATGTGACGATCTACGACGACTGCTACAACGCCAACCCCGCAAGCGTGCGCGAAGCCTTGTCGCTGCTCAACGAATTCGCGGACGGCCAGGGCGTGTTTGTGTTTGGCGACATGTTCGAGCTCGGCGAGGTCGGCCCTGAAGAACACCGCCGTGTGGGTGAGCTGGTCGCGGCCTCTGAGCTGACCCGGTTCATCACGATCGGCCCCCTTGCAGAGCTCGCGCACGAGTCGGCGGGGCACCGCACTTGTGACGCGCACCTTCCTGAGTGGACCAACCGTACGCCCGGCGACGTTGCCGACCTCCTCCAGCCCGGGGATACCGTGCTGCTCAAGGCCTCGCGTGGGATGCGGCTGGAGCGGCTGATCCCCGCGATTGAACGGCGTTTTGGGCCCCCGGAGGGCGATGAGCCGACATAACAGGTGTGTTGTGTTGCGCGCCAACACGCGGCAAGCCGCGGCGCTTCATGACTTTTTTAGACCCTAGACCCTAGACCCTAGCTACTACCCTGCTCTACCTGCTTATCCAAGCCATCGAGGACTCGATCGAAGGGACGCTCTTCAGCTTTCTCCGCGTGTTCACCTACATCGAGTTCCGCGCGGTGCTGGCGATGATCCTGGCCTTCGCCGTCGTGGTGCTCTCGGGCAAGAAGGTGATCCACTGGCTCATGGCCCAGAAGATCGGGGACAACCCCGAGTTCTTCAACAAGGACATCAACGAGCTGATGAAGTCCAAGGCCAACACGCCGACGATGGGCGGGGTGATGATCGTCGGCGCAATCGTGCTCGTCACGCTCCTGCTCGCAGACATCTCCCGTCAGCACGGATTCTACGTCTGGATGGGGCTGATCTGTTTGGTAGGGATGGCGGCGATCGGGATGGCCGACGACTGGCTCAAGCTCACGACAGCCCGGCGGAAGCCCGGCTCGCGCGACGGGCTGCGGTCGTGGGAGAAGCTGATGTTCCAGCTCGGGCTGGCGGTGCTGCTGGGCATCTTTATCTTCCACCACGGCGTGTCGAAGTTTTCCGGGCTCGATGACTTCGAGATGATGAGCCGGTCGTTGAACCTGCCGGGGCTCAAGACATGGATGTTCGAGGTGTCGTCGGGTCAGTGGGTGCCTTCGCCGGGGCTGATTATTCTGCCGGGCGTGTTGTTTGTGTTCCTGGCGGTGATGTTTATCGCGGGGACGAGCAACGCGGTGAACCTGACCGACGGGATGGACGGGCTGGCGAGCGGGATCACGGTGATCGTCGCGTTCGCGTTCATGGTGCTCTGTTTAATCGCGGGCTACGAGCGGGGCGAGTTTATTCTGGCGCAGTACCTGCTGGTGCCGCATATCCCGTTCGCGGACGAGTTGGCGGTGTTGGCCGGCGCGATGGCCGGGGCGTGCTTAGGGTTCCTGTGGTTCAACTGCCACCCCGCGCAGGTGTTCATGGGCGACACGGGGTCGCTCGCGCTGGGCGGGACGCTTGGGTATTTGGCGGTGGTGATCCGCCAGGAGCTGCTGCTGCTGATCATCGGCGGGATCTTCTTCTTCGAGATGCTCTCGGTGATCCTGCAGGTTGGCTCGTTCAAGCTGCGCGGGGGCAAACGGATCTTCAAGTGCGCGCCGGTGCACCACCACTTCCACATGATCGGCTGGACCGAGCAGCAGGTCGTCGTGCGCTTCTGGGTGATCACCTCGCTGCTCGTCGCGATCGCGATGTCGACGATCAAACTTCGATAAGACTCGTGTGTGTTGATTTGAATTGCCGGCGCCTGCGCGGCGGGCGGTCAGGGCTTTGCCCCGACACCCCAAAGGCACAAGACAAGAGTTGATGCTGACGTTTATCCGCTATCTCTGGGCCTCGCCGAACACGCTCGTCGGTTTTCTGTGGGCCCTGCTTGCCCGGCTGTCCGGCGGGGGCTGGTCGGTACACACCGGCGTTGTCGAGGCGCACGGCGGGTGGGTCGCGCCATTACTGCATCGCCTGCCTTTTGTGAAGGGCGGGGCGTTGGCGATCACGATCGGGCACGTGGTGTTGTCTCAGACGCAGGCCGGGCTGGACGTGACGCGCGAGCACGAACGTGTCCACGTCAGGCAGTACGAGCGTTGGGGCCCGCTGTTCATGCCGGCTTATGTGTTCGCAGGGCTCTGGCAGTGGGCGCATGGCAACGACCCCTACCGGGACAACCCGTTCGAGGTCGAGGCGTACGATCATTGTGAATGAGTCGGCTCAGGCGGCGTGGTGGTGCTCACCCTCGTGGTGGTGTTCACCGTCGTGCGAGTCGTGCTGCGGCTCGTCTTTCGTTTCAGGCTCGGAGAGCTTGAGCGGTTGGCTGAGCTCCTCGGCGGCGTTCTCCAGCCAGGCCTTGGCGCGTTCCTGGGTACGCTGACGCTGCTCGGCGAGCTCGGCGGCCTGCTTCTGCAATTCGTCGCGCTGACGCTGGACCTCGCCCCACTCGCGGGACATCGCCGACTCTTCGGCACGCAGCTTCGCGGTCAGCTCCTGCAGCTTGGTGCGTTCGGCTTCGACCTGCGCGAGGTGCTCATCAAGCGTCTTGCGCTGGGCCTGCATCGCATGCTGCTCTTGCTCAGCCTTCTCTTTGAGCGTCCTCTCCTGCTGCTCGGCCTGCGCCTTGAGCTCCTGCTCCTGCTGCTGAATCTTCGCGTTCAGTTCCTCGCGTTGCTGCTGCAGCTCGGCGTTGAACTTGTTCTTTTCTTCTTCGAACTGGCCGACCTGGCTCTTGTGCCAGTTCATTAGCTCGGACATCTTGTTCTCGACCTCGGCGATCAGCCCGCCGACATTGCCGGGGTTCTGCGGGGCCTGGTCTTGATTCTGTTCCGCTTCCATCGCGCGTCCTCGGGTAGGGGTTTTCTGATCCGTTTCATCGTCAGGATCGGCACTACCGCGGGGCGACTTAAACGCGATTCCATAAGGGGCGAAGGGGATAGGGGCCGAGGGGGCAAGTGATGAAACAGATCACGCGCAGCTTGGCTATCGGTCTTTGCCTTGCCCCTCACCCCTCGCCCCTTGGCCCCTTCCTATCACGCTTCGCTCGCGTGGATGAACTGGCGGTAGAGGTTCGCGTAGCGCCCGCCCTGGGCGAGCAGGTCGTTGTGGCTGCCGCGTTCGATAATCTCGCCGCTGTCGAGCAGCAGGACGACATCGGCGTGGCGGATCGTGCTCAGGCGGTGGGCGACGACGAAGCTGGTCCTTCCGGCCAGCAGCCGGGCCAGCGCGACCTGCACCCGCGCCTCGGTCATCGTGTCGACCGCGCTGGTCGCCTCGTCGAGGATCAGGATCCGCGGGTCGGCCAGCATCGCACGGCAGAAGCAGACGATCTGGCGTTGGCCCAGCGACAGGTTGCCGCCCTTCTCGCCGACCTCGGTATCGAGCCCCTGCGGCAGCGCTTCGAGGATGTCCAGGCAGTCCAACGCGCGGGCCGAGTCGATGACCTCATCTTCGGCCGCCTCGGGTTTGCCGACGCGGATATTGTCCATGACCGAACCACTGAAAAGGTAATTGCGCTGCAGCACGATGCCGAGCTGCTTGGCGAGCGAGTGGCTGGTGACCTGTCGGGTGTCGTGGCCGTCGATGAGGACCTGGCCGGCGTCGGGCAGGTAGAACTTCGCGATGAGGTTGATGATTGAGGTCTTGCCGCTACCCGTTTCGCCGACGAGCGCGATCGTTTGCCCCGGCTCGGCGGACAGCGAGATGCAGTGCAGCACCGGCTTGTCCGGCAGGTAGCCGAAGACCACGTCCTTGAGCTCGACTCGGCCCTGGATCGCGGGCAGGTCGACCGCGCCCTCCGCGTCGAGCTGCTCCGGCTCGGTGTCGAGCAGGCCGAAGACGCGCTCGGCACCGGCCATCGCCGTCAGCGCGTCGTTGTACTGCCGGCCGATCATCGCGATTGGGTTGAAGAACTGCGGCATCAACAACGCAAACACCACCAGCGTCTCGAACCGCGCCATCGGCGTCGCCGCGGCGTACTCCGCGAAGAACACCGCCAGCAGCACCTGGGCCCCGCCCAGCGCCAGCAGCACGGCCATGAACACCTGGCTGTTGAACTCTAAGAGCGGCAGGAACACCGCCTGCAGCTTGCTCGACCGCACGTGGTAAGACGCGTGGTCGTCAACGAGTTCGCCAAACAGCTCCGCGTTGGTGTCTTCGCGCACGAAGCCCTGCGTAACGCGGATGCCGTTGACCGACTCGGCCAGCGTCGCCGTCACGCGCGAAAAGCTCTCCTGCGTCGCGCGGTAGGCGGCGCTCAGGCGGTTGCGGAAGAACCGGCTGACCCACCACAGCACCGGTGCCATCGCGAGCACGACCAGGAACAACGGCGGGTCGTAGTACAGCATGATCGCACCGGCGATAACCATCGCGCCGAACTGGATCACGGTGACGAACAGCACCCGCTGCACGCCCGTCCGCACCGACTCCGCGTCGGAGGTCACCCGGCTGATGATCCGGCCGAGCTTGGTCGTGTCGTAAAACCGCATCGACATCTTCTGCAAGTGGCCAAAGATCTCGCCCCGCAGGTCTCGGATCACGTCTTCGCCCAGCTCGAACGCGAGCTTGAGCCGGTAGTGGAAGACCACGGCGGTCGAGACCGCCAGCGCGAAGAAACCGGTCGCGCCCCAGAGTGTGCCGTGCCAGTCCTGCCTGAGTACGGGACCATTAAGCACCGACGCAAGCGCCCACGCGAGCGCGGGTAGCTGCACCGCGCGGGCCAGGGACAGCACGATCAGCACGTTCCGCCGCATCGCGTAAGGCCTGGTGTACCCCAGCAGCCGACGGATCACCGCGAAGCTCAGCGGCCGCTGCTTGGCTTCCTTGTCGGACCGCTTCACATGCGTGAGCAGGCGGGGTTGTTCGTTTCTGTCTTTCATGATTTGCTTTTGAACCGCCAAGGCGCCTTGGCGGTTTAACTTGGTTCGTCAATCCCCAATAGCCGCTTCGACTCGTTATCCGCGAGTTGGATCTCTGCTGCGTTGCGGTAGTGGTCGCTTGTTTCCATCAGCTCGTCGTGCGTGCCGACTTCTGTGATTCGGCCTTTCTCTAAAACGATGACGCGGTCGGCACGCTTGAGTGTGGACAGGCGGTGGGCGACGATGAAGGTCGTCCGGCCCGCCATGGCGCTGTCCATCGCGGACATGATCAGGTGCTCGGTCTCCGGGTCGATCGCGGCGGTCGGGTCGTCCATCAAAAGGATCGGCGGGTCGAGCAGGATTGCGCGGGCGATGGCCAGGCGTTGGCGTTGCCCGCCGGAGAGGCCGTTGCCGCCTTCGGTCAGGATGGTGTCGTAGCCGTGGTCCAGCTCGGTCGTGACAAACTTATGGGCCTGAGCGATGGTAGCCGCCTGCTCGATCTGCTCTTGTGTCGCGGCCGGTTGGCCGAAGGCGATATTGCTCTTGACGGTGTTGGAGAAGAGGAAGGTCTCCTGGAAGACGGTGCCGATGTTGCGGCGTAGATCGTCGAGGTTTAGGTCGGTCAGGTCGTGGCCGTCGATGAGGACGCGACCTTGGGTCGGGTCGTAGAAGCGTGGCAGGAGCGAGAGCAATGTTGACTTGCCGCTGCCGGTGGCACCGAGGATGGCGATGGTTTCGCCGGGCGCAGTTTCGAAGTTAATCTCGTGCAGCGCTTGGGTGTCCTCGTCGTTGTACTGGAACGAGACGTTGTCGAAGGTGACCCGTCCCTGCGCGCGGTCGAGTCGCGTCGCGTCCTTCTTCGATTCGACCTCCAGCGGCTCGTCGATGACCTCGAAGACGCGCTGCGCACCGATGACCGAGCGCTGCACGGCGTTGGCGATCTGCGCGAGGTTGCCAACCTGTGCGGAGAACTGCGTGAGTAGGCCGGCGAAGACGAACAGCCCCGAACCGAACGCGAAGGCGGGGTCGTTCGCGTAGAGGTACCCGCCGTAGATGAGCAGGACGAGCAGGTTGACCGCGGTGATGAGGCTGACTGAGGGGATGAACAGCGCGACCTTGAGGAAGATCGACCGGTGCTGGTTTGCGACCGCGTCGTTGGCCTGTTTGAATTTCTCGGTCTCGCGGTCCTGCATCGCGAAGCCCTTGACCACGTGCACGCCCTGCGCGTTTTCGGAGAGCACCAGCACGGCCTTGTCGAAGAGTTCGCGGTTCTTTCGGTAGGCCGGCCGAACGATGCGCGAGAACAGCGTGGTGACGACCCAGAGGATCGGCGTGGTGGCGAGGCAGGCAAGTGTGAGCTTGACGTGGATCGAGAGCATGTAGCCCAGGAAGAACGCGAGCGAGATCACGAGGATCAGCAGCTCTATCATGACCCCGTCGATGAACTGCCGGACGGCTTGTACGTCGCCGGTGACGCGGTTGATGATCGAGCCCGACGCGTTGCGATCGAAGAAGCGGAAGCTGAGCCTTTGCATCTTGTCGTAGACAGTGTTGCGGAGGTCGACGACGATGTCGCGGACGAACAGGGCTTTGTAGACGACCGAGGCGCGTTCCAGGAGAAAGCGCAGCGCGGCAAGGACGAAGACGGCGCCGGCGATTACCAGCACGCACGTCATCGCCGACCATTCGCCTGGCGGCTCGAGTCCGAACGGCCAGCGCGGGGCCTTGCCTGATGCCCCGACCCCTTGGCCGATCACATCGATGCCCAGCCCGACCAGACCGAGCCCGGAGAGTGCAAAGGCGAGCAGGCCCATCTGCAGCGCGACGATCACCAGCGCGCCGGCCCGGTAACGCCATGTCAGCTTGATCAGCCGTCCGAGGACCGCGGCGGTGCTCTGTCGGGCGGGGGTGGGTTGTTCGTCGGCGGGCGGCATGGAAGGACAACTCTAGCGGCGTTGTGCGGGCTCAGCGCGGGGTAAAGCTCAAAGACCTGGCTGGCTTGCTTCCGTTTTGATCATTGCTGCCGCGGTGTAGACCTTCACGTCGATCGCCTGGCCCGCGGCGGCGCGTGACTTTAGCCAGTCATCGACCTGCGCGATCGGCACGAGGTGGACGGTGATGTCTTCGTGGTCGACGCCCCCGCCCTCATGGGCACGGGTCAGCCCCGTCGCTCGGAACAGGTCGATCGTCTCGTTGGTCAGCCCGGGGCTGGTGGCGACGGTGAAGAGGTGTTCGATCGTGGCTGCTTCGTACCCCGCTTCCTCGAGGAGTTCGCGCCGGGCGGCATCGATGAGCGCCTCACCGCGGTCATCGTCACTGTCCCCCGCCAGGCCCGCGGGTAGCTCGATACAGCGCTGGTCCAGGGGTACGCGTGGTTGCTCGACCAGGATCAGCTCATTGGCGTCCGTGGTTGCGATGATTGCGACGGCGCCTTCGGCGTTGTGTCGCTCGACATACTCCCAGCGCCCACGCTTGATCATCCGCATGAACCGCCCGGTCGCCATGATTTCAACATCCGTTTGCTCGGTCATCCGCATACGGTACTCGTTTTGGATTATCCCACGGAAAAACAAGCCGATTCGTGCCGTTCGTGTGGTCGGAATCTGCCAGAAAACAATGGAATGGCATGGATTTCAAGCGTATAATTAATTCATGTTTTAATTTGCGCGGCCGTTCGACGCGCTCAGCAGCTCCCATTCATCGATCGAGACCTTTATGCCCCGCCCCCGCCCCGCCTGCCTCGTCGTGCTCTTGATGGTCACGCTGTTCGTCCTCCCGACCCACACTTGGGCGCAGGCCACGCTCGGCGATGACGATGAACAGCAGCGGCGGATCCGTGAACTCGGGCTGGGCGCTCCGGGCACGGGCAGTTCCTCTTCACGTAAACCGATCCGCGCTGAAGAAGACCAGGGCCCAGCCCTCTCCGAGCGCGAGCGGGCGGCGCACGCGCTCAACCGCATGGCCTTCGGCCCGCGCCCCGGCCAGGTCGAGTACGTGATGAAGATCGGCGTCGAAACCTGGATGCGTGAACAGCTGGACCCCGAGTCGATCAACAACGATTTTGTTGAAACATACATCGATGAAACGTGCCCGTCGGTCCTGATGACCAGCAGCGAGATCTTCCGCGAGTACCGCACGGCATACACGCCCTACCGAAATAAGCCCCCGACTAAGGCCGATCGCGAGCTCCGTCGCAAAGAACAGGACGAGCGCAACCGCAACCGGGACCAGGTCCGCGCGCAGCTCCGCAACTCCGTCTACCACCGCGCGATCTATTCCGAGCGGCAGTTCCAGGAAGTCATTGTCGCGTTCTGGCGCGAGCACCTCTCCATTGATCAGAACAAGGACGAAGTTGGTTTCCTCACGAGCAACTGGGAAAACGATGTCATCCGCAAATACGCGTTCGGCAAATTCGAGCACATGCTGCTCGCCTCGTCCCGGCACCCCGCGATGCTCATCTACCTGGACAACATCGTCTCGCAGAAACCGCTGACCGAGCGCGAGCAAAACATGGTCGACCGCTACGAGGACCGCGAGAACGTGCCCCGGTCGGTCCGGGCGCTTCGCCGGCAGCGCGGGCTCAACGAAAACTACGCACGCGAGCTGATGGAGCTGCACTCGCTCGGCGTCGACCGGGAGTACACCCAACGCGATGTGACCGAGCTGGCCCGCGTGTTCACCGGCTGGACCGCACGCTGGTCCGGTGGGGATGAAGGCAACGGTGAGTACGGCTTCTACTTCAACGCGAACGTCCACGACACGAACAACAAGATCGTGCTTGGTTCACGCCTGCGCGGCGGCGGTGAAGAGCAGGGTATTTCGGTCATCCGGGCGCTCGCCAAGCACAAGTACACCGCCGACTTTATTGCCCGCAAGCTCTGCCGATACCTGCTGCGGGACGAGCCCAACGAGTCGCTCGTCGGCGAGGTCGCGAAGGTGTTCCGCCGGACCGATGGCGACCTGAAGAAGGTCTATGAAGCGATCGTGTTCTCAGATGATTTCTTCTACCGCCAGAACCACCGCGTGAAGTTCAAAACGCCGTTCGAGTATGTGGTGTCGGCGGTGCGAGCGACCGGCGCGGAGGTCAATGAGTACAAGCAGATTGACGCGGCACTGGGGCTGATGGGCCAGCCCACGTATCAGTGCCCGGATCCGACTGGTTGGTACGACACCAAGGAAGCCTGGCTGGACCCCGGCGTGCTGGTGTACCGCTGGACGTTCGCGATCGACCTCGCGGCTAATCGAACCAGCGGCCTGCGTGTGCCCGAGGCCTTGCTTGCCAACCTGCCGTCAAAAGAACTGAAGAAGAAGCTCGCGGACACGGTTGTGCCTGCGGGATTGAGCGAACGCACGAGCCTGATCATTGACGAAGAGCTTGGCCGGAACCCCTCGGCCGAGCAGATGCTGTCGATCCTGTTGGGCTCGCCGGATTTCCAGCAGCAGTAACCACGAATGAAACCAAAGGCCAAGCCTTAGGAGTTTGCTATGTCCCCAACCCGACGACAATTTCTAGCCGGTTCCAGCGCCTTCATGGGCGCCGCGGCGCTCGGCCTCTCGCCGGCCGCGCTCGCGCAAGCCCTGCGTGATCAGGGCCACCCACCGACGCTCGTGACGATCTACCTGCGTGGCGGGGCCGACCCGCTCAACGCGATCGTCCCGGCCGGCGACCCGCAGTACTTCAAGGTCCGCCCGACCATCGCGATCCCTGCGAAGTCGGACAACCCCGACAACCCCGCGGTTATCCCGGTTACGAACCTCTACGGCCTGCCCCCGTCGCTCGAGCCGCTGCACAAGCTCTACGAAGACAACCGCATGGCGGGCATCATGAGCACGGGCTCGACGCACCCGACGCGCAGCCACTTCGATGCGCAGGACTTTATGGAGCGCGCCGCGCCCGGCGTGAAGTCCGTCACCGAGGGCTGGCTCAACCGCTACCTGACCGCGACGCAGTCCAACGGCGACCCGGCGCTGCGTGCGGTCTCGCTTCAGCCGACCCTGCCGCGTTCTCTGCGCGGGCAGTACCCGGTGCTGGCGGTGCCGACCGGCGGCGCGGACAAGGCGATGAACGCGTTTGAGCGGATGTACAGTTGCGATGGCGATGCCGAGGCGCGGATGAAGAACGGCCAGGGCGATAAGCCCAAGGAGGCCGCCCCGGTCGATCCGGATGTGCCGCGTCTGAGTACGGGCCCTGCGATCCAGGAGATCCCCAAGCCCGAAGAAGGCCTGAATCAACTCATCGCCGAGACCGGTGAGGACAGCATCGAGAAGCTGCGTCACCTCAAGGGCATCGTTCGCGGTCAGCGTGGGGGTAAGTACCCCAATTCGCGCCTGGGCCGACAACTCGCGGACATCGCCAAGGTCATCAAAGCCGGCGAGGGTTTAGAGGTCGCGGCGGTCGACTACGGCGGCTGGGACCACCACGCGTATCAGGGCGGGTCGACTGGCACGATGGCGAACATGCTTACCGTGCTGTCCGAGGCGATCCGCGCGTTCCACGACGACCTGGGCGCGCACATGGACAAGACGCTGGTGCTGGTCATGTCCGAGTTTGGCCGAACCGTTTACGAGAACGGCAACAACGGGTCGGACCACGGCCACGGCGGGTTCATGCTCGCGGTCGGCGGGATGGTCAAGGGTGGCAACATCTACGGCAAGTACACGGGCCTGGACAAGGCGAAGCTGTACCAGAAGCGCGACCTGCCGGTGCACGTTGACTTCCGCCTGGTCTTTGCCGAGGCGCTTTACGCGCTGTTCGGTTTCGAGTCGGACAAGACCGACTTCTTCCCCGAGTACAAGGCCAACGCGCGGCCGCTGGGTTACCTGACACCGATCGCGAATGGGTGATCGTTGTCAGTCCTGCTTTGATTCGATCTTAAGCGTGAACTGCTTGCCGTCGCGCTCGATCAGCACCCAGTCGTCGGCGACGCTGACGAGTGTCGCGCTACCGATGCGGCTGCCCTGCTTGTAGAGCTTGCCGTTGATGACGGCGAAGCGGCCTTCGTTAGAGGTAGCGACTGACTGGAGGACGAGCTTGTTGGGGCGTTGGGTCTCGGCGGAGTTGTTCGCGGGGCCGGGCGTCGTGGAGGCCTCGTTTTGATCGTTGATGATGAGCTGTTGATCTTCTGCGATGGGCGGTCCGCCGGGCTCGGGCACGGTGTTGGCTGTGCGGTTGTTGAACGCGTCGCGCATGGGGCTGTCGGTGGGTTCGATGGAGGCGGGCTCGATGACATCGCTGAAGAGGTCCTGGCCGAAGACGAGTTCTTCCTGGTCGGCCTTGAGCGTGTTGGGCTCGTGGATGAGGACGTAGTACGCGCCGGCGCTGATGCCGAGCAAGACGAGCAAGACCAGGCCAAAAGCGCGGACACCGGATACGTCGGCCCCGGTTGGCTCGCGGCGTGAGGCGGGCGCGGCGTAGTTGGGCCGGGTGATGACGGCGACGACGGCGCTGTCATCGGGTTCAGGCGTCGGCTGTACGGGGGGTGATGGCGTTTGCCTGGGTTCCTCCGGCGGGACGACCTCTTCGATCAGGCTTGCGGTGGGCTTGCCGGCCAAGGCCTCGGCGGCCTCGCTGGAGAACAACTCGTGCTCGTCTGGCGGCTCGGGCGTTTCCAGTTTGAGGCGCACGATGTGTGTCGTCTCGATGTGCATCTGCTCGGCCTTGACCTCGGCGGCGGCCTTGGTCGCGGCGTCGATGACGACCGACACGTCTTCACCGGTCTCGGTGTTGACCCCGACGACGCGGAACTGTTGCATTTGGACGGACATCGAAGGCCCTTTCGTTGATGCCTCACAGCGGTTATCGGGCGTCGGTGGCGGGCGGTTTAGCAGATCGCGGCGGGTTGGTAAGCGGTAGCGGTTGTAAGGGTTGTTGTGAACCGCCAAGGAAGACAAAAACCAAGCAGACCGTTTAATTCATAGACTTCACAGATGTCACAGATCATGAGAGTCAAATCTGTGACATCTGTCGAAGCGTTGTCTTGCTGCATTCTTTGTCGCTCTTGGCGCCTTGGCGGTTCACAAATTGCCTTGATTGGCTTGGGTATGCGGTCGACTACAATGGTGGTATGCAGACGATTGAAACATCTAAACGCCCGGACCGGCGGGTGACGCTGCGTGACTGGCGCAAGTGGGCCAAGGCACGACAGACCTTCGCGATGCTGACCTGCTACGACGCAACGACGGCCAAGTGGCTGTGGCGCGGCGGGGTCTCGAGCTTCCTGGTCGGCGATACGGCGGCGCAGCTAATCCTCGGCCACGACTCAACGCTGCCGGCGAAGATGCCCTTCATGCTCGAACTCACCGCGGCGGTGCGTCGCGGCGCGCCCAACGCGGTGGTGATGGCCGACATGCCCTTTGGCAGTTACCAGGCGGACGAGGCCGAGGCGGTCCGCAACGCGATCGCGTTCATGCAGGACGCGGGCGCGGACTGTGTGAAGCTCGAGGTCGATGGCAGCCATGCGACGCTGGTTGAGAAACTCGCGCAGGCGGGCGTGCCAGTCGTTGCGCACATCGGCAGCCGCCCGCAGCAGGTGCGTGTCGATGGCGGGTACAAGGCCGCGGGTCGGAGCAAGCGTGATGCGGACGTGCTGGTGGATACCGCGCAGCTGATGATCGCGATGGGCGCGACGGTGCTGCTGGTTGAGGCGGTGCCGGACGAGGTGAGCCAGCGGATCGTGGATAAGGCGCTACACCCGCGCAGCGGCGAACGGATCCCCGTGATCGGCTGCGGCGCGGGACCGGCCTGCGATGGGCACGTCGTCGTGCTGCAGGATCTGCTTGGTGTCAGCGATTGGCAGCCGCCCTTCGCCCCGCCGATGGCTCAGCTCGGTGATGCGATCCGCGATGCCGCACAGAAGTGGTGCCGACAGGTCGAGGACGGCGCGTACCTCGCGGAAGGTGGGCTCTACCACATGAAAGATGGGAACAGCGATTGATTCCCGACCCCCGGGCCCTACACTTCGTATGAGTGTTTGATGCCCGGCCGACCGGGCCTGCTGATTGTCCTGAGAGACCGTTATGTCACGCATCCGCTGGTATGGCCCGACGCTGCTGCTGCTCGCGACGCTTGTGCTCGCGATGGCGGTGGGCCCGGCGATGGTCCGGCAGATCGCGCGGTCCTACGAAGGTGCACAGATCGAGCAGGTCCGCAAAGACCTGGTCGACAACCCCACCCTCTCGACGATGTCCGACGCGTTCAAGGACGTCGCGACGGTTGTTCGGCCGAGCGTGACGAGCATCTCGTTGCTGGTGCGCGACCCGTCGAACAGCCGGCTGGTCAACGGCGGCAATGGCTCGGGCTGGGTCTACCGCCACTACAACGATTTCAAGAACGACCCCGGCGACTACGACGACTTCATCATCACCAACCACCACGTGATCTCTGACCTGCTCACCCGTGTGGCCGAGCAGGCGATCGTCCGCTTTGATGACGGCGGGGAGTACAAGGCGACGGTGGTCGGCTCGGATTCGAAGACCGATGTCGCCGTGCTGAAGATCGACCGTACGGGGCTGATCCCCGCGGCGCTCGCGACCGAGCCGGCGGTGCAGGGCGAGATCGTCTTTGCGCTCGGCTCGCCGTTCCAGTTCGAGTTCTCGATGAGCCAAGGCATCGTCAGCGCGACCGGTCGACGCATCCACGACATCCGCATCAACAGCTACGAAAACTTCATTCAGACCGATGCCGCGATCAACCCCGGCAACTCCGGTGGCCCGCTCACCAACGTCCGCGGCGAGGTCATCGGCATGAACACCGCGATCGCCGTCGAGGGCAACCCGGCCGCGACGTTCTCCGGCCTGGGGTTCGCGATCCCCGTCGATCAAGTCGTCAATATCGTCGAGCGCCTGATCGAGAACGGCGAGGTCCGCCGAGGCTACATCGGCGTCTTTGTGAACGACATCGACTTCGCGACGAGGCAGGAGATGGAGTTCGACGGCGACGGCGTCTTGTGCGAGCCGGTGCTCGGCGGCCCGGCGTCTGATGCGGGCATGCAGGTCGGCGACATCGTCACGCATGTCGATGGCAAGACCGTCTCGACCGGGGAGGAACTGCGCATTGCGGTGTCCAGCCACCTGCCGGGCAAAGAGGTGCCGATCAAGGTCTGGCGGCGTGGCCAGGTGCGCACGTTGAAGATGACACTCGCCGAGGACCCGCGTGAGCTGGGCACGTTTATTGCGCCCAGGCGCCCGGACAACCCGTTTGCGGCCGGGGAAGAAAACCCTGCAACCAACGCGGGGCTAGGCCGATTTGAAACGTTCACCCCCGGTCTGGCGGCGCGGCAAGGCGTCGCGTTCTCGCCGGGCGTCCTGGTCCGCCTGATCGAGCGGGGCTCGGCGGCGTCGCTGCTGGGTATCCAGCCTGCCTGCATCGTGACAGAGGTCGATGGCTGGCGGGTCAACGACCTACAGAGCTTCGCCGATGCGCTCGACAAGGTGCAAGGCGACGCGTTCACCGTGACCGTCAAGCAGTGGCAGACCCGCCTGGGTAAGACCGGCTACGAGACCAAGACGATCGAACTGCCGACGAAATGATGCCTGAGACTTTCCCAATAGCCGCGATGCTACGCGTCGCAGGCGTATTATGAAACACGTGTCATGCTCTGCCTGCGATGCGTAGCATCGCGGCTAATTTCACTGCGTTATCATGTAGCCTATGACCACTGCCACCCCCGCCGCACAGCCCGCGACCGACGCCACCCCGCAGACCCCCAAGCCCCTGCTGAAGGTGCGAAACCTCAAGACCTACTTCCCGGTCAAGCGCGGCCTGCTCCGATCACAGGTCGGCAATGTCAAGGCCGTCGACGATGTCTCCTTCACCGTCCATCAGGGCGAGACGCTCGGGCTCGTCGGCGAGTCGGGCTGCGGCAAGTCCACCGTCGGCCGATCCATCCTCCGGCTCATCGACGCGACCAGCGGCAGTGTCACCTTCGACGGCGAAGATGTCCTCGCGGCCCCCAGCTCGCGCATGAAGCAACTCCGTAAAGAGATGCAGATCATCTTCCAGGACCCCGGCGGCTCGCTGAACCCGCGCATGACCGTCGGCCGAATCATCGGCGAACCCCTGAAGGTTCACAAGGTCTGCGGCGGCGGCGAACTCGAACACCGAGTCCAGGACCTGCTCAAAAAAGTCGGCCTGCAGCCCGAGCACTACCACCGCTACCCGCACGAGTTCTCCGGCGGCCAGAAGCAGCGCATCGGCATCGCCCGCGCGCTCGCGCTGGGCCCGCGCTTCATCGTCTGCGACGAACCCGTTTCCGCGCTGGACGTGTCGGTCCAGTCCCAGGTTCTCAACCTGATGCAGGACCTCAAGGACGAGTTCAACCTCAGCTACCTGTTCATCGCGCACAACCTCGCGGTTGTCGAGCACTTCTGCGACCGCATCGCGGTGATGTACTTAGGAAAAATCGTCGAGGTCGCCGACCGCGACACGCTGTACAAGAACCCGCTGCACCCGTATACGAAGGCGTTGTTGTCCGCCGCCCCGAGCCCGGACCCCAACCGCGAGAAGCAGCGGATCATGCTACTGGGCGATGTGCCCAGCCCGATCAGCTACTTCGCCGACGAGGCCGAGGGCCGGGAGCACTCGATCGAGACCACGGCCGAGGAAAAGGCCGAGATGGAAGCAGAAAAGATGGAGGGCGTCGAGTTTGTGACGCGCTCGAGTCTGCTCGACCGCCCGCCGCTGAAAGAGGTGCCGGGTGAGCCTGAGCACTGGGTGAGCGTGGATGGGTTTGAAGAGTAGGGACTCAAAGCACTCAAACCAGCATTGCCAGCGCGATCGCCCCGCGTGCGGACCACAGCCCTGTACGCAGCCAGTTGGTGGTGACGAGCTTTTTATGCATTTCGGCATCGAATCCCTGGCCGAGTTTCTTGTGGCAGGGCACCTGCAGCAAGGCGGTGCTCAGCCAGAGCAGTGCAACAATTACGAAGCCTGTCCAAGCAAGCCAGGGCTCGATCGAGTCAGGTGTTCGTAACGCAAGGAATAGCGCGCAGCCCAGCTCGACAAACATCGCTGGCGCGACGACCAATGTCGTTTTTCGTTCATGCAATTGTTGGTAGGTGCGGTACCCCTCGCCTCCGACTTTCGCCATGAGCGGGTAATGCACGAGCTGGACAAACCAGATCAGGCCGACCAGGTACAGCGTCGCGGCGGCATGGATAAGTAGCAATGCCATTGGTTATCCTTCGTTAGCCGGCGGGACAAGCCCGCCGGCTAACAGTCAGATCCGAACATCTCTGCCAGGATTTTCGCGCGGTAGGTGAAGATTTTTTCGACATCGCGTTGGACGACGAGTTGGTTGATGAGTGGCGCGAGTGGGCCGCCGGGCGGGCGGTAGTCGACCAGGTCGTCGCAGCGGGTGCCGCCGTTCTCGGGTGTGAAGGTGTGGGTGTGGTGCCAGCGTTGGTACGGGCCCTTGAGCTGCTCATCGGTGAATCGGTTGGGCGGGTCCCAGGTCGCGATGAGGGGCCGCCAGCGTATGGGGACGCCGCGGACCTTGAGCTTGTAATCAATCAGCGTGCCCGGCTTCATCTCGATGGGATCGGGCGTGATGACTTTGAATCCGAGCATCTTGGGGGTGATTTTTTCGAGATTGGCCGCGTTGCCGAAGAACGCGAACAGCTCGGCCGGGGGCCTGTTCAGCCACTGGCTCATCGTCAGCCGCCAGGTGCGTCCGGTGCGTTGGACGGTGGGATGTTGGGCGAATAATCCGGATGAATCGGGTAAGTCTTGCCTCATAAACAGTTTAAAAGATGGTTAAATATAAACGTTTTGACAAAATTGAGTGGCAATATTATGGGAACAAGGCATATCATAGCGACCCAATGAACGAAATGGACGATATAATCAAATTGACCGCAACCTTGTTTTAGGAATTGGCTATGAAATACCTTTCCCCCAAACAGCTGGGCCAAGCCATCGGCGTGAGCGAGTCCTCGCTTAAGCGTTGGATCGATGATGGCTTGATTGACGTGGTGCGGACCACGGGTGGGCACCGCCGAATCGAGTTGGCAGAGGCGATCCGTTTTGTGCGCATGCGGGGCTACTCGGTTGCGGACCCGTCGGTGCTTGGGCTAACGGCTGCGGATGATCAGACGGGTCGAGCGGACGCTACCCAGCGTGCCGAACACTTCCACGACATGCTGTCGAACGGGCAAGACAAGGAGTTTCTTTCAGCGCTCACGCGTCTGTATCTGGATGGCCACCAGTTCAGCGAGTTGATTGATGGCCCGATCCGCTCGGCGATGAGCCGGATTGGCGAGATTTGGCACAATAGCCCGGACGGCATTGGTATCGAGCACCGCGCGACGGACATGTGCATTCGTGCCCTGGGCTATATGCACTCTTTGATCAAGCCCCCCGCCAAAGACGCGCCGCTTGCCATAGGTGGTGCGCCGGCAGGCGATATGCATTTGATTTCTTCGCTTTGTGTGTCATTGGTGCTGGCCGAATTGGGCTGGCGTGAAGCGAACCTTGGCGCCAACACACCCTGGGAGCAGTTCCTCAGTGTCGCGCAGCGTGAGCGTGCCTCGCTGGTCTGGCTCTCGATGACGGCTGACCCCCGCGCGGACTACCCGCAGCAGCTCAAGCAACTCGGCACGTCGCTGGCCGAGTTGTCCTGCCAGTTGGTGATCGGGGGCCGGCAGCTCAGTGATGACTGGATGCGGATGGGGCTGGACAATCTCCACTCCGCCCGCTCGATGGTTGAGTTGCAGTCCTTTGGTCGGGGCCTGTTGGCGGCGCACAAGGCGATGCACGTCGCGGCCGCGCCCGGCAATGGGACCATCGCTGGCGCCTGAGCTGAGATTCGCTCGGGGCACGTCTGATTCTTGCCCATAATCGCCGTTTAAACGACTTTAATGCGTATTAAGTGGACTGCGCACTCCTTTATTGCCGAGCTATAATATGCTCGCCCTCCTAAGGAATTGATATGCCTGCAAAATCATGGCTAGCCCCCTTCCGGTCCGTTGGACGCGCGATCGCCCAGTTCTTCGACGGCAAGGCTGCGGTCAAAGAGATCGAGCTGCCCGGCCCCAAGAAGGTCGAGTGGGTTCGCAACCTGCCTTACTTCGGGATGCATGCGGCGTGCCTTCTCGTGTTCGCGGTCGGGTTCTCGTGGATCGCGTTGGCGGTCTGCGTCGGGCTCTACTTCGCGCGCATGTTCGCGATCACCGGGTTCTATCACCGCTACTTCTCGCACAAGACCTTTAAGACCAGCCGGGCGTTCCAGTTCGTCATGGCCGTCTGGGGCCTGACCGCGATCCAGCGCGGCCCGCTGTGGTGGGCAGCCCACCACCGCCACCATCACCGCCACTCCGACGAGCACCCGGACCTGCACTCGCCCAAGCAGCGCGGCATGGTCTGGTCGCACATGTTCTGGTTCACCACCGAGGCGGCTTTCGGTACCAACCAGAAAGCCGTGCACGACCTGGCGAAATATCCGGAGCTGCGCTTCCTCGACCGCTTCGACACGTTCGTCTACATCGCCTTCGCGGTCGTGCTCTTCTTCGTCGGCGTGGGTCTGGAAGCAGTCGGCCTGAACACCTCCGGCTGGCAGATCCTGGTCTGGGGCTTCTTCGTCTCGACCGTCCTGACCTACCACGGCACGTACACGATCAACTCGCTCTCGCATAAGTTCGGCAGCCAACGCTACAAGACCGGCGACGACTCGCGCAACAACTTCTGGCTGGCGCTCTTGACCCTCGGCGAGGGCTGGCACAACAACCACCACCACTACCAGTCGTCTGTGCAGCAGGGCTTTTACTGGTGGGAGATCGACATCACCTACTACATCCTGCGCGGCATGTCGTGGACGGGGCTGATCTGGGACATGCGCGGCGTGCCGGAGAAGAAGCTCATGGCCAACCGCAACGACGAGGGCGCGCTGAGCTCGGCAGAACAATCCGCCGCTGCTCGCTCGGAGGGCGTCGCCGCCCCGCGCAAGAAGTCCAGCATCGCCAGCACGCTCGGCCGAAAAACCAGGACGGCCTGACCGATGCGCATCGCTGTCGTCGGCACCGGCATCAGCGCGATGACCGCGTCGTACCTGCTGCACGATCAGCATGAGCTCACGGTCTTCGATCGCGCCGACTACATCGGCGGGCACACCAACACGCTTGACGTCACGCTCAACGGCAAGACCTACCCGGTCGACACCGGCTTCATCGTCTTCAACGACTGGACCTACCCCAACTTCATCAAACTCATCGACAAGCTCGGTGTCGCGTCCCGCGCCTCGACGATGAGCTTCTCTGTCGCGTGCGACCGGACCGGGCTCGAGTACAACGGCGGGTCGTTCAGCGGGCTCTTTGCGCAGAAGCGCAACCTCGTCAGCCCACGGTTCCTCGGCATGCTCCGCGACATCATGCGGTTCAACAAGCTCGCGAAACGCTTCGCCGACCAAGGCGATGAGCAGATGACGATGGACGCGTTCGCGAAAGAGCACGGCCTAGGCGAGGTGTTCTACGACAAGTACCTGATCCCGATCGCGGCGTCGATCTGGTCGGCCGACCCTCGGAAGGTTGCGCAGTTCCCCATGCGGTTCATGGCGGAGTTCTTCCGTAACCACGGCATGCTCAACCTGTGGGACCGCCCGCAGTGGCGTACGATCAACGGCGGGTCGCGCACGTACATGGCGGAGTTGACCCGGCCGTTCGCCGATCGCATCCGTTTAGCCGAGCCGGTCACGGCCGTGCGCCGATACGAAGGCCACGTCGAACTCGATACCGAGCGCGAGCAGGGCCAGCGCTTCGACCATGTTCTTCTGGGCTGCCACAGCGACCAGGCGCTGCGACTGCTTGGTGAAGGCGCTACGGAGGACGAGCGCGCCGCGCTGTCGTCGATCCCGTACCAGCCGAACCTCGCGGTGTTGCACACGGACGAACGTGTGTTGCCGAGCCGGCGTTCCTGTTGGGCGGCTTGGAACTACCGGATTCCCTGGGAGGGCGAGGCTCCTGCCGAGCCGCGCGCCACAGAGAACTCGCGGCTCGGCGGGAGCCTCGCCCTCCCACAGCAAGCCGATCAGCCCGTGGTTCTGACGTACAACATGAACATCCTGCAGGGTCTGGACGCCCCGCAAACCCTGAGCGTCACGCTCAACGACGAGTCACGGATTGCCCCGGACAAGGTCCTTGCGAGGGTACCGTACGAGCACCCGGTCTTCTTGCCGCAGCGCAAGGCGGCGCACGACCTCTTCGACAAGATCAACCACGCGAACCGCACAAGTTTCTGCGGGGCGTACTGGCGCTATGGCTTTCATGAAGACGGGGTGGTCAGTGCGTTGCGTGCGGTCGAGCCGTTTGGCGTGTCGCTCTAAGGCGTTATTACCGCAGGCCGCGACGAAGGATCTCAGACTCGCATCGCGGCCTGCGGCAAGCCTTGGCCACGGCACTGTTAAGCCATGCAAGACGCCATTTCATAACGTGTTGCGTATTAGGAAGCCAAGTGCCACATACAAGAGTTTGTATTTCGGAACATCCCTGCATCCCTGCATTCCTGATTACCTGCCTTCCTTAGAAATAGGCTTGCTCTGCGGCCCTCTGCGGTAAAAGCCGAGCTACTATTGAGCCGTGAACTCCGCGATCTACGAAGGTGTCGTTCGGCATCGGCGTTACGAGCCCAAGGCTCATGCGCTTCGCTACCGCATGTTCATGCTCGCGTTGGACCTTGACGAACTCGATACGGTTTTCAAAGGTGCCGGCAAGCTGCTGTGGTCGGCGGGCCGATGGAACCTCGCGTGTCTGCTGCGCAAAGACCACTTCGGCGATCCGGATAAGACGATCAAGGATGCGGTGCTGGACCGCGTTGAAGAAGAGACGGGCCAGCGCCCCGGCGGGCGGGTCGTGATGCTTGCGCACCTGCGGTACTTCGGTTACGTGATGAACCCCGCGACGTTTTACTACTGCTATGACGCGGCCGGCGAGGCGCTTGATGCCATCGTTGTCGAGATTCATAACACGCCTTGGGGTGAGCGGCACGCGTATGTCCTGCCGCGTGACCACAACGAGGGAGGAGTGCGTAAGGCGATGCGATTCCGTTTCAAAAAAGCTTTTCATGTCTCCCCGTTCATGCCGATGGACCACGACTACGACTGGCGGTTCACCACCCCAGACGACCAACTGGTTATCAGCATGAAGAACCTGGACGCGGGCCGGCGGGTCTTCGACGCCTCGCTGAGCATGACCCGTCATGAGATCACCGCAGGCCGGCTGAATCTGATGCTGCTGAAATACCCGTTCATCACGGCTAAGGTGGTCGCCGCGATCTACTGGAACGCGATGCGGCTTTGGCTGAAACGCGTGCCGTTCGTGTCCCATCCGAAATGGACGCAACAGGCTGAATCCAACGCGCCGGATTGAACGAAATGACGGTTATGATTTATGGCGCTCTTGCGACTATGCTTTGGGACGGTAGCCCATGTCCAGTTCGATCATCCCTGCCCCCCGAGACCTGCCCGCCGCCGACCGGCCCGGCTTGACCGACCGCGTTTGCCGGAAGGTATTGTTCGGCCAATTGCAGCGCATCAATGACGCCCAGATCACCCTGCTGGACGGGGGTAAGCGGCCGATTTTTGGCAAGACCGCGTCCGAACATGACCCGCGCTGCACAATCACCGTGCACCACCCGCGCTTCTACCGAGATGCCGTGCTTGGGGGTCACCTGGGGGCAAGCGAGGGCTTTATCCACGGTCTGTGGGACTGCGACGACCTCACTGCGCTGGTCCGCATCTTCGCCCGCAACCTCTCGTTGTCCGATCAGATGGACAGGGCCTCGGTTCGCATCGGCGGCGTGCTGTTGAAGGCCGGCCACTTCCTGAAACGTAACACGCTCGCGGGCAGCCGGGGCAACATCGCGGCGCACTATGACCTGGGCAACGACTTTTTCGAGATGCTGCTGGACCCGACGCTGACGTACTCGTGCGCGGTCTTTGACAGCCCCGAGGCGTCGCTGATGGATGCGCAGGTCGCCAAGCTCGACCGGCTGATCGACAAGCTCGCGCTGACGCCGCACCAGCACCTGTTGGAGATCGGTACGGGCTGGGGCGCATTGGCGGTGCGGGCGGTGGAGCGCACGGGCTGCCGGGTGACGACGACAACGCTCAGCCAGCAGCAGCACGACCACGCGGCCAAGCTCATCGCCGAGCGCGGGCTGGGCAATCGCATCGAACTCTTGAAACGCGACTACCGCGAGCTCGACGGGCAGTACGACAAGCTCGTCAGCGTCGAGATGATCGAGGCGGTCGGGCACCAGTTCTACAGCGCGTTCTTCGCCGCGTGCGAGGGCTTGCTCAAGCCGACGGGCCGAGGCGTGATCCAGACGATCACGATCCCCGACGAGCGCTACGAGTCGGCGCGCCGGTGCATTGACTTCATCAAGAAGTACGTCTTCCCCGGCTCGTGCATCCCATCGGTCGGCGTGCTCGAGCGAGCGATGCACGCGAGCAGCGACTTGAAGCTGACCCAGCTCGAAGAGCTCGGCCCACACTACGCGACGACGCTGCACCGCTGGGCGCTGAACCTGCACGACAACCAGCAACGCGTGCTTGAGCGCGGGTACCCGCGCGAACTCGTCCGGCTCTGGGAGTTCTACCTGGCCTACTGCGAGGGCGGTTTCATCGAGCGGAACATCGGGCTTGCGCAGATCGAAGTACGCCGCGCCGGTTGTGTCGATCCGCCTTTGCTCGTTGGTTCCACGCAACCGAACGGGGTGGCGTCGTGAGCGAGCCCTGGCTGTGGCTGGCGTCGGCATGGGGGGTGTCGGCGGTCGTGTTCGCCGGGCTTTGGCTGTACTGCCACAAGATCAATAATGCCGGGCACGTCGATATCGCCTGGGCGTTTTCGATCGGCGTGGGGGTGATTGTTGGTGCGGTGATGCTTGACGGCGAGCCTCAACGCCGAGCCTTTGTTGCGCTGATGGGCGGGCTCTGGGCGTTTCGCCTCGGCGCGCACCTGTTCCAACGCATCCATGGCAAAGCGGAGGACGGGCGCTACGCACACATGCGAGCCCACTTCGGCAAGCGCGCCCCACTTGCGTTCTTTGTGTTCTTCCAGATGCAGGCGGTCTTTGTGGTGCTCTTCCTTGCGCCGATGGTCGCGGCGATGACGATGCCCGGCCCGCTGGGTTGGATCGATGCGCTGGGTGTGGTGATCTGGCTCATCGCGATCGCTGGGGAATTCGTCGCCGACAAACAGTTGGCGGATTTCAAAACAGACCCCGCCAATTCGGGCAAGGTGTGCAAGCAAGGCCTCTGGCGATATTCACGACACCCCAACTATTTTTTTGAGTGGGTGCACTGGTTTGCGTACCTGGCGATCGGGGCGCGTCTGAGTGAATCGATCGGTTATGCGGCGTTGGCCGGGCCGCTGGTGATGGGGGTGTTCCTGGTGTTTGTGACGGGCATCCCATACACCGAGATGCGTGCGGTGCAGAGCAAGGGCGAGGCGTACAAGCGGTACCAGCGGGAGACGAGCGCGTTTATCCCGTGGTGGCCCAAGAACCAGGCGGGTGTCGGATGAGTGAACGGACGGCGGAAGCAGACCGGGCGGACCACCTGCCACGCGAGACGGACCGCGAGCGCGGGCTGATGGGGCTGGCCGAGCGCGGCTGGCTGCCGGATGGGCTGATCCGGCTGGGGATCAAGCGGCTGCTTTCACAGCGGCTTGTGGAAGAAGGGCTCAGCGGCGAAGACGTGGTGCACGCGAAGACCAATACGTTGCGCGAGCGGTTGTCCCGGGGCCCGATCGCGGTGAAGACCGAGCACGCCAACCGCCAGCACTATGAGGTACCCGCGGGTTTTTATGAGCGCTGCCTGGGCCATCGGCTCAAGTACTCCGGGTGCTATTGGCCTGAGGGCGTGACGACGCTCGATCAGGCGGAGGACGCGGCGCTCGCGTTGGTGGGCGAGCGCGCAGAGCTGTCCGACGGCATGGACATCCTCGAACTCGGCTGCGGCTGGGGCTCGCTGACGCTTTGGATGGCCGAGCACTTTCCGGGCGTCAACATCACGGCTGTGAGCAACTCGGCATCACAGCGTGCCTTCATCCTGCGGCGTGCTTCGGAGCGCGGGCTGGGCAACGTGAACATCATCACCGCCGACATCAACGACTTTTCGATCGCTCAGCGTTTTGATCGCGTCTGCAGCATCGAGATGTTCGAGCACATGGCCAATCACCGCGAGTTGATGTGCCGTGTCGCGGACTGGTTGAAGGACGAAGGCAAGCTCTTCGTACACGTGTTCAGCCACCGGCGTTTCACGTACCTGTTTGAAGAAGCGGGCCAGAGCAACTGGATGGGCCGACACTTTTTCAGCGGCGGGATTATGCCGAGCCACGGCTACCTGCCTGGCTTTGATGAACATCTTCAGTGCGAAGCCGACTGGGTCCAGAACGGGACGCACTACCAGAAGACTGCCGAGGCCTGGCTTCGGAACACCGACGCCGCGAAGGGCGAGATCCTCCCGCTCTTCGAAGCGACCTACGGCAAGGCGAGCGCGGCGCGCTGGCTGCAGCGCTGGCGGATCTTCTACATGGCGTGTGCGGAGCTCTGGGGGTTTGCCGGCGGCACGCAGTGGGGTGTGTCGCACTACCGGTTCGTCAAGGCCAAATGAACCGCCAAGGCGCCAAGCTCGCCAGGGAAGGCAAATTGATATTGCCTAAAGATGCGAAAACAGAAACGGATTAAGTTTGTTGGTCTTATGCCTTTCGTGATCAAGGGGCTGGTTGTCTTCCTTGGCGAACTTGGCGCCTTGGCGGTTCAAAACCCAGCCCAAAAAATCCCCCGAAACCTATCAATGCAGGACTTACGCGCGTCTACGCATAAAACTTCCGCAAAAGTCTGGAATTTCTATTGCACGCGGACCATTGTCCCGATATGGTTCTTGCACATGAGGGCTCGGAGCCCTCATTACAGGATTCAACGATGAACCCCAGGCAGCACCCCATCACGACCCACCTAGAGCGCTTCATTTGCGCCCTGCTGCCTGGTGGTACGTGGCAAACCAGCCGACTCATGGCTGCGCTTTGCCCGGCGGAACCCGTCGCCTTCCGTGCGACGAAACACCAGGCCATGCCGTATCGCGGTTTTAATCGCGATTGCCGCAAGGCCTGACTCCGCCACCGCCCCACACAATATAGGCAGCGCGGTGTAGACCCACTTGATTGGGTGTTTGCGCCTTGTTTTTCAGGCGATCCGTATAGATCGCCACACGATTTTGTAGGCCGAGGTGTTCTCGGTTGATTTCTTTGACAAGTCGGGAGCATGTGATTGGAAAGCCCGGACGGCGGAGGCGCCCTCGGCCGGGTCAGGATCACAAGGCCTCGACGCAGCGTAAGGAGGCCAGTCATGGCCAATCTCGAAACACGAACCTTCAGCATCGGCGTGTTGACACGTCGGTTCAATGTGTCGGCCGAGTCGCTGCGCAACTGGGAGCGCGCAGGACTCATCCCCCCGGCACACCGGACCCCCGGTGGCCACCGGCGTTACGGCCAGGCCCACATCGACGCGGTGCACCAGCTGCTCTACGCCCCGGCGGTGGAGCTGGGCACGGTCGAGTCCGACACCTCGGTACAGGCATTTGATGTGCTGACCGAGGCGTCGGAAGGCCAGGCCTTGCTGGTCTGATGCAGTTTTTAAGTTCGTCCACAACTCGAGCGGGCGCAGCGCGGGAGCGCTGCGCCCGTTTTTTAGAGAGGGCGAGGCTCCTGCCGAGCCGCGTATGATTGGGACCTGCGGCTCGGCAGGAGCCTTGCCCTCCCGCTTCCCGCTTGATCACGCATGCCTATGATGTGAGTCAACGAACAACAAGGAGCCCCCTGATGTCTGAAGCACTGAACGAGCAAGTGATCGCCGATGCGCTCAACGCCCTGTCGGACTGGGGGTATGCCGACGGCAAGCTGAGCAAGAACTTCAAGTTCGACAGCTTCCGCGAGGCGATGGCGTTTATGGTGCGGGTCGGGTTCGAGGCCGAGGCCGCCAACCACCACCCGGAATTGTTTAACGTTTATTCGACAGTCACGATTTCGCTGAGCACGCACGACGCGGGCAACCAGGTGACGCAGAAGGACATCGATTTGGCCGGCGCGATCGAGGGCTGTCTATAAAAAAAACCCACGGATTGAATCCGTGGGCTTCGCGTGTTTGAAAAGTTGTGGGTCGCTTACTTCTTGCGGCCGCGGGCGGGGCCACGCTGCGGGCCGCTGGTGGTCTTGACCATCTTGCGGAGGGCGCGCTGCTTGCGCTCCGAGGGCTTCTCGTAGTAGGCGCGCTTCTTGATCTCCTTGGTGAGCCCTTCTTTTTCACAGAGCTTCTTAAAGCGGCGGAGCATCTGCTCAGCGGATTCACCGTTGCGGGCCTTAATGCGGATGGCCATGTCGTAGCTGCCTTTCGTCGGCGGGTCGGATAGCGTTCAATCGAGCCGGGTATTGTGCCAAGACTTGGGACCGCTTGCAAGTGTCCGGGGCCAAGTTAAGGGGTAGCGGCTGTGGCGGTTACCGGCGGTTATCGGGCTTCCCAGACGGTATAGGCCCTTGGGTCGCCCGCGGATCGGGCCTCAACAGCCGATTTGCAGTTCATCATTTCCCGATTTCATCCGACATTATCCCCATCACACCCCGTGGGCAGCGGTCTGTCGGCCGGCCCGGAGGGGGAGCAAAGGACCACGCTATGACCGCCCAGCCCCAGTTTCATCCCGCCCGCCGCCTGACCGCCCGAGGCTTCACCCTGGTCGAAATCCTGGTGGTTGTCGTGATCCTGGGCATCCTCGCGGCGATCGTCCTGCCCCAGTTCTCCAGCGCCGCGGGCGACTCCAAGGACAGCGCCCTGCAGCAGAACCTCTTCCGTATGCGGCAGCAGGTCGAACTCTACCGCCAGCAGCACAACGGCGAATACCCCACCCTGGCCAACTTCATCGATCAGATGACCCTGGTCAGCGACCAGACCGGCGCGACGGCCGCGATCGGCACCGCCGGCTACAACCTGGGCCCCTACCTGCAGAAGATGCCTCGCAACCCCTATACCGACACCGTCCCGATCGGTGACGGCGCGGTGGGCAGCAGCGCGTGGTACTACGACGAGTCGACGGGCCATATCGCCCCCAACGACTCGGCAGAGCACCGGGCCTGGTAAGTTCAATAGCGCACCCCCGGGCGGTTTGGAGCGTATAGAATTGGGCCATGAGCCAGGCCCAGACCGCCCCCGGAAATGCTGCCGACCCCGCCGCCGCGACCGAAGACGTCATCGTCAAGGCGATGGGCCTGACCAAGGTCTTTAAGGACTTCTGGCTGCGCGACAAGGTCCGGGCCGTCGACGCCATCGATTTCGAGATCCTCCGCGGCGAGGTCTTCGGGCTGCTGGGGCCCAACGGCTCGGGCAAGTCCACCACCATCAAGATGATCCTCGGGCTGCTGCACCCCACCGAGGGCAAGCTCGCGGTCTTCGGCAATCTGCCCCGCGATGTGCAAACCAAAAAACGTATCGGCTACCTGCCCGAGGAGACCTATCTCTATAAGTTCCTCACGCCCATCGAGACCCTCGAGTACTACGCCAAGCTCTTCCACCTGGACCGCGGCACACGTAAGAAGCGGATCGCGATGTTGCTGGACATGGTCGGGCTCGAGCACGCGGCCAACCGGCCCGTCGGGGAGTTCTCCAAGGGCATGATGCGGAAGGTCGGCTTGGCCCAGGCGCTGATCAACGACCCGGAGTTCCTGATCCTCGACGAGCCGACCTCGGGCATGGACCCGATCGCGACCGACGATGTGAAGAAGGTCATCCGCCAGCTGCGCGACCGCGGCAAGACGATCCTGCTGTGCTCGCACCTCTTGGCGGATGTGCAGGACGTGTGCGACCGCGTCGCGATGATGTTCGGCGGCAAGATCCGTCGCGAGGGCGGGCTCGATGGGCTGCTGAAGGTTCAGGAGAAGACGACGATTACCACCGGCGCACTGGAAGGCGTCAGCGACGAGCAGATCGTCGCGGCCCTCGAACGGCTGGGCGTGACGGATGTGGCGCTGGACCACCCGAGGCGGACGCTCGAGCAGGTGTTCCTGGAGATGGTCGACGAGGCGCAGAAGGAAGGGTTGCAGACGTTTGGCGCACGATCGGGCCGAGACGTCGCGGCGTTTTTGCAGGGCGAAGACGGCGAGGATGTGTCTGCCGAGCAGCAGCAGCAGCAGCAGCGTGATGTGTTGATCCAGTCGTTGGTCTCGGGCGAGCCGGAGCAGACCGCCGAGCCGATCCCCGAGGACGTCGCCGAGCCGATCCCGCCACCGCCTCCGCCGCCTTCGGAGGCCGACAACGTGCTGGCGGACCTGACAGGCGAGAAGCCGGCGGAGCCTGAGAAGCCCAAGTCCCCGCCCGCTCCCGCGCCGAAGAAGCCGGCCGACTCTACTCCCGACGCCGACACGGGCGTCATCGATGACCTTCTCAACGGCTGATGCTTAGCACCGGGCGGGAGCCCGGAGCGTGGACCTAGACAGACACGACACATTCGACATGTGACAACCGCACGCTCCAGGCTCCCGCCTGGTGCTATGAAGAAAGACCAACGCTTTACACTTCATGCTCAAGCTCAACTGGAAAACCTGGCTCGCGGTCTTCGTCGGCATCCTCTTGGTGTCCGCCGGGCTCTATGTCATGGTTGGAGCGCAGGGTGAAGCGACTGCGGCCTACTGGATCGGCTTCGCCGGCGCGATGCTGAGTGGCGCGTGGGCAGTCTTCGGCCTGGTCCGTTGGCGCGACACGCCTTGGGTCAAACGCGTCAATACCTTCGTCCTCGCGACCTTCGGCTTCGGCATCTTAATCCTGCTGTTCCTCGCGGTCGATTGGGAGCCGGGCTGGACGACAAGCCTGTACTGCTACCTGGCGGTGCTCGGATTCCTCGCGGGCATCAATGTCTTACGCCTATTGCTTCGTCCCGGGCACCCCGTGCTGGGCGTGGCGCGCACAATGCTTGAAGAGTCGCTGCGCATGGGCGTCGCGCTGATCTTCATCATCTTTATGTTGGTGCTGCTGCCCTTGCTGCCGCTGATCTTCTCGAGTGAAGACCGCGTTACCTATATGGTCCAGCGGTTCCTGACCTACTCGACGGTGATCGTGTTTATCCTGCTGGGCATGATGACGGTGCTGCTTGCGGCGCGGTCGGTGAGCCTGGAGATCGCGACGCGGCAGGCGCACATGACCCTGACCAAGCCGTTGGGTCGAAGCCAGTATCTGCTGGGCAAGTGGCTGGGGATCGTCCTGCTCAACGCGGTGCTTGTCGCGGTGGCGGGGGTCGCGATCTACGGCTTCACGATGGGCATCGCGCGCAACCCGGCGCTCAATGCGTTGGACCGCTACGCGGTGGATCGCGAGGTCCTGACCGCACGCGTCGCGCAGACGCCCGACCCGATCGACGTCACCTGGGAACAGATGTACGCCAACGTCCTCAAGGAAAAACAGCTCACCGACCCGACGCGCTTTGGCGAGGCGGGCACGCCCTTCGCCGCCCTCCCAAAGGACGCGATGCAGGAGGTAGTCTCGGACACGATCTCCCGGTTCTACACCGTCGAGGGCGGCAAGAATCAGCAGTTCCTGATCACCGGCCTGGACGCCGCGGCGGACGCGGCCCGGCGGGCAAGGGACGAGGGCGTCCAGCTCTTGATCGATCAGGCGGGGATCAGCAAGCAGCAGTCCGAAGACTACGTCAACTACGTGACCGGCAAGCAGACCCAACTCGATCAGGACGTGATCGCGAAGGTCCCCGACTCGCTGTTCGAAGAACTCAAGCGCATCCTCGAGCGCGAGGTGATCCAGCTGTCACTCACGCCCAAGTTGATCCCGAAACCCGACAATCATCGCGTCGAGTTCTATATGGAGATCAACAACCTGCCCGTGCCCCGGCCGCCGACCCCGACCGCGCCGCCGCGCCGACAGAGCATGGTGATCGAGGTCCCCAATGAGATCCCGATCCCCGCGGGCTTGGTTTCGCCGGACGGAACGATGACGATCAAGATCTCCGTGCCCGAGCAGCGGGAGGACGGCGCGGAGCAGACCTATGTCGCCTTTAATTTCAAGGACGCACAGATCGAGGTGTACTACCGCACGGGGAGTTTCGAATCCAACCTCGTGCGGGCGATGCTGGTGCTCTGGCTGAAGCTGGTGTTCCTGGCTGCGGTCGGGCTGATGGCCGGGGCGCTGTTGAGCTTCCCGGTCGCGGCGATGTTCGGGCTGGTGGTCTTTGTTGCCGCGGCGCTGGGCGGGTACATCAACGAGTCGCTGGACTCTTACATCAGCGTCGCCCGATCGGAAAACGTCTGGCAGATCATCACCGGCACGATCGCCAAGTTCTTCGGCCACCTCTTCAGCGGCGAGATCTACGACGCGATCAAGCTGATCATCCGAATGATCGGCGAGTCGTTCATGGCCCTCATGCCGTCCTTCGGTCAGTTCGGCACGGCCGAGCCGCTCTCTAACGGGCAGGTCATCGGCACCGACCTGGTCTTCCGCGCGGTGTGGAAGATCGGCCTACTGTGGACCGGCGTCGTCGCCGTGATCGGCGGCTATCTGTTCTCCCGCAAAGAAATCGCGAGGGTACAAGTCTAGGGGGTAGGGAATCGTGAGCTGGCAGTAGGCCGCCGCTTCCGCGTTTTCGAACCTTTTGCTTTCCCGCCGACGTATGACTGATTGAGCCCACGCCAAGGCCTAAGATAAACACGCACTGTGTAGACAAACCTACTCCCTACTGCCGACTCCCTGCACGACATGTCCAACCGCCTGATCCAACTCGCTGCTTTGTTCATCACCGCAGTCGCCCTGCTCGGGGCGTTCCTGTTGACGCCGGCGATCAATCAGCAGCGCGTCGATCGCCAGTTGACGTATGACCTGGAGGTCGGCAACAGCACGAACCCGAGCTACGCGCTCTGGGCCGCGGCGGGCTCGTTTAGAGGGGTCGCGATCAACGTCGCCTGGCAGCGCTCTGAGGCGCTGAAGCAAGACGGCAAGTTCTTCGAGTCCAACAACCTCGCGGAATGGATCACGACGATGCAGCCGCGCTTCCCCGATGCCTGGGATATCCAGGCGTGGAACATGGCGTACAACATCTCAGTCAAGTGCAAGACCGCACAGGAGCGCTGGGACTGGGTGAAAAAGGGCATGACGCTGCTGCGTGACCGTGGGATCCCGAACAACCCCAATGCCGTGGTGCTCTACCGTTCGATGGCCTGGATCATGGGTCACAAGATGGCCGGCCAGACCGACGACATGCACAAGTACTACAAGCTGCGCCTCTGCGAGACGTGGCAGACGCTGCTGGGCGTGCCCGACCCGCGCTGGGTCCTCAAGCCCGAGTACCAGGACCCGGCCAAGCGATCGGCGGGTGAGGAACTCGACCCGCTGGTGCACGGCGACTGGCTCGCGACCCTGCAGTTCGGCAAGATCCTCCGCCAGGCCAACACCTATCTACTCAAGCCCGATCGCACGGAAGACGACTACCGCCCGACGAACTACTTCACCACGCTCAGCCCCGACGCGCTCGCGCGTTTCTATGCCGACAACCCCGGCCTCGAAGCAGTCGTGAAGGATCTTGAAACGCTCAGAGGACCCGAGGGCCAGGACCTTGAACTCGGCCTGAACACACGCACCCTCCGTGCCTTTGGTCGGCTCCAGATGTATCAGGACGCCGGCTACCCCGTCACGGGACCGGTCATCAATAACCCGCAGACCCTCGGCCTCGACGCGATGGCGGTTTTGTCCTGGCTCACGAAGCCCAAGGGCTCGGTCATGATCAACCTCAACCCGTTGATCAATCCAAAGGCGGCGCTCGAGCAACAACGCCAACGCGACCCTGACGCCCAGATCGTCGACGTCGTCCCGATGTTTGATCTCTTGCGGGCGATCGCACTCATCAGCGAATACCACATGGACCCCGCGTTCATGCATCAGTGCATGGAACGCTTCGGGCCGATCGATTGGCGGCACCCTTCTGCACACGCCTGCTACTGGTCGGCGATGGGCACGCTCCGCGCCGAAGAGTGGACGCTCAACAAAGAACGCGTCGATCTGGTCAACGCCAACCGCAACATCATCCACGCCCTTCAGAAACTCGCCCACAACGGCAAGATCAGCTTCCGACCCAAAGTCGAGGGGATGGGCCGGCTTGGCGAAGAGAGCATCAACCACACGCCCGACATCCGGATGATCCCCGCCTACGACCGCGCGTGGGAGGAGACGGTCGCGAAAGCCAAGGCCGGCGACTTCGGCGAGCGACACGCTGACCGCGACACCTACGCCAACGGTCACGAAAACTTCCTACAGGCTGCGGTCTACCTCTACTACTTCGAGGGCAAAGAGCGACTGGCCCGCGACTACTTCGACCGCGCCTCCGAGCTCTACGCCAGCAGCCCAACCTCCCCTGCCGCAAACGACGGCCACTACAACCTGAACCTGCCCGACTTCGCGCGCGTGCGCATGGAAGACGACCTGGGCTTCCAGGAAGTGGCGCGGATCAATTACATGATCCGAAGCGCCTGGTCGCGTGGCCTGGCCCAGCGCGACGCCTCGGTGATGAAGCGTTATCTAGATGCCGCCAAGACAATCTACGACGACTTCCTCGAAGATCGGCAGACCGAACGCAAGGCCGACCTCGTCGCCCAGGCGCGCCAGGGCCTGCCGCCGTTCGATCAACTGGTGCGTGATCACTTTGTCGAGATGATGATTTCGCCGGAATACAGCTTGCCGCAGAAGGCGGGAATCTGGCAATTGGGTGGGCCTCTGCTCAACGCGTATTCGGACGACAGCCCATTGGCGTACGAGGCCTACGCGATGATGATGGGCCCGATCCGCACGTTCGCCTCGGCCGAGGGCTGGGGCGAAGAAATCACCGCGAACTTCCCCAAGCCCCGCGGCTTCGACGAGTGGTACCAGCAGGCCAATCCACAATCCCAGCCCCAACCGCCGCTGCCATTGCCCGGGACGCCTTAGTCCCAACCCGCGTTAGCCGTACTTGAACGTAATTGTCACCACCGGAACCCGGCATCGAAAATCTGCCGCGGCGTTTTTGTTGCGCTATAGTTCACTCGGCCTCAGTTCGATAGAACAACCAGTGCGATTCACCGCTCGCACATACGAAAGCTCCTTGGAAAGATGCAGGCGGCGGGCAGCCCCTATGTTCGCCCCTGCATCGCTTTTCGTTTTGTCGATATCATTCGCTCTAACCCTTTTATCGCCCCGCGTGAGACCATGCATGCCGATCGAACTGACTTTCCTGGGCCACTCCGGCTTCCTGATCAAGGACGCCGAGTCAGGCAAAAGCATCTGCGTCGACCCGTTCCTGACCGGCAACCCGCTTAGCAAGCACAAGCCCGAGGACATCCAGTGCGATTACGTCGCCCTGACCCATGGCCACGAGGACCACTTCAACGATGACGCTATCGCCATCGCCAAGAACAACAACGCCACCGTCATTGGCGCCTACGAGTTGTGTGTCTACGTCGCCACCCAGTGCGGCCACGACAACATCGACCCGGGCAACCCCGGCGGCCGGGTGCCCACGGACTTCGGCTATGTCGCCTTTACACCCGCCTTCCACTCCTCCAGTTACAAGGGCCAGTACATGGGTCAGCCCATGGGCCTGGTGTTTTCCATCGGCGGGGTCAAGCTGTACCACTGCGGCGACACCGCGCTGTTCTCCGACATGAAACTGATCGGCGAGGTCGCCAAGCCCGACATCGCGATGATCCCCTGCGGCGACCGCTTCACGATGGGCACGGACCTCGCGACCATGGCGGCCCAGTTCATCAAACCCAAGTTTGCGGTGCCCGTCCACTACAAGACCTTTGACGTACTTAATCAGACGATCGAAGGGTTTGAGCCCAAGGGCGTCGAAGTCAAAGAGATGCAGCCCGGCGAGACCTGGCACTACAGCAACTGATGCTTGCACCCCAATCATTGAAACGAAAAGGATTTGAAGATGAAACGCACCGCCCTGCTGCTCTTGCTTGTGTTGTTGGTCTGTCTGCCCGGCCCAGCGTTTGCTGAGCCGGTCAAAGACCAGCGCGTCCTTGATGCGTTTGATCTCTACATGTTGTCGCTACGCGACGGCGACTACGACACGATGGCGAGCCTGATGCACCCCGGCGAGCTGAACAAGCTCAAGTCGCTGATGGTCTTGCTGGGTAAGGCGGCCAACGACGCGGGTCAGTTCCAGCAGCTGTCGGTGTTGCTCGGCGGGCACGAATCCGTTGAATCCCTGCAGGCTGCGGAGCCGGATGCGCTCTTCTCTGATTTCATGGCGGGGATCTCCAAGATGATTCCCCAGCTTGGCGAGGCTTTCAAGACGGCCGAGGTCAAACTGCTGGGCCAAGTCAAAGAAGGCGAAGACGACCCGGCGCTGCATCTGGTCTACCGGATGAAGTTCCAGATGGACGGGGTCGACATCCAGGCGGTGGACGTCTCGACGATGCGCCTGCACAAGGGCAGCTACTACTTCCTGGTGGATGAGCAGGCCCAGGGCATCCTGAAAAGCATCAAGAAGCAGCTCGGGGCCGAAGAGAACGAGGTCGGATGACCCGGTCCGGGCTTACGACGAGAGCCTATGGCTACAAAAAAACCACGCCTCGCAGACGGAACCCACGGGGCGTGGCGGAGGAGAAAAGACGTGTTTAAAAGGCCCTGATCGGCCCTTGGATTACATGTTGGCACTAACTACTACGTCGTTCCATATCGACGCGTTCACGAATTTCTGACTACTAGTTTACCTAAGTTTACGCATCGTTCGTGATCCTGTCACGATTTTTGACTATTTTTTGATGCCTATCCCTTAATATCGACCTCTGCGGGGGGTTGTGGTCAAAATTTACGGCTCCGCTGACCTTGTTATTCACCCCGTGGCTATGAGTCTTTGATATGTATGGGTTTATGTTCGGATGCGGGCCAATCGCCAATC